>Ga0209589_1006572_pt1 | contig 19146 bp, 12 predicted proteins | sample CowpeawhiteBW_FD_187525 | JGI IMG/M metagenome (GOLD analysis project Ga0209589, IMG submission 187525) | Root nodule microbial communities of legume samples collected from California USA - Cow pea white BW (SPAdes) (version 2) | ecosystem: Host-associated > Plants > Roots > Nodule | place: USA...
CAAGATTATAAAAAAAAAAAAAAAAATTGAAGGTGGGACCATGTTTTGGGGATAAGAATGTGGTACTATTGACATTTGACATATCTTTGGTGTTACAGCTACACAGCACCTACCATACCACAGATTTCTGCTTTACAGTGATGTGTCAATATTGTATTCCAAGATTGGCGGCAAATTTTGTAAATGTGTTTCAGTATTCATCAATTCCACAACCATTAATTCCTTCCGCTCCCTGCGCCAAATAAAACGTGTATGCACTCAATATGCAGTTGCATAGTCCATTCTCTATTAATTACTTCTATTTTTTTTTTCAGTTTCTTCTGGAGTCATAGCTTCAGATTTAATTTTTGAAATGTCGGATGATTATTACCTTTCTATTATTATTATTATTATTATATACATGTTGAGAATCTTATTAAAATTAAATTTTATAGTAATTAGAGATGTGAAAATTGAATACAGGACTCGTAAAGTTTTGAGTTGGAGTAGTATAATTTTTTTATATATTAGATTTATGTCTCACTAATGAATTTCTTTAGAAAACCTATTTATAATATCAAAATTGATAATTTATCTTAATAAACGGTTTTGGATCGAGTAAATTGAACATCATATAAAAAAAATCAATAAATTTATATTCTTTAAGATTTTGAATTAGTGATATAATAACCTATATTTCATACATTTTTTCATATATTTATGTCATTTTGTTTATGTTATTTAATGTTTACCCTTTTCTTTTATTTATAAAATCATTACATAAGAAGATATAAATAAAAATTATATTTTTACGATTTTATTGTTGGGGATATCAAAACATTCATGCTTTTGCAGAATGGTACATTGGTACATGATTTTCTTTTGAAGATACGAAAGTACCAAATAATTTCAAAAACTTCGTACATCTTATGTGCTTCTCACCCATCCTCTTTCTGATACAATGAATGAGTGTTATAGTGCGCATTTTATAGGTAGACACAGTCATTATTTATACGGTTAAATATAATTTTGGTATTTCAAATCTCATAGAAAATTAAAATTAGTATCTTTTAAAAATTTTGAATTAATGTAGTCTTTCATCTTTAAAAATGTGTGAATTTAGTCTTTTAAACCATTCTTTTTTTTTAAGTTTATTTGATATTCCAATTGCATTTCTCAACTAATATTGAAGTCAAAATATGTCAAATGTGATAAATAAAGTAAAATACTATAATAAAATGTATTTGAAACGTCAAATAAACTTAATACAATTTTTTTAAAATGACTAAATCCACGTATTTACAGAGTTCAGAGGCTAATTTGATTTAAAGTTTCCAAAAAGGACCAATTTCAATTTTCACTAAAAGTTAAAAGGACCAAAACCATATTTAACCCTTGTTTATATATATTCATTATAATATTCCACAATCATATAATTGAAATATTTAATAAAATTGATTTATCGTCAATAATTTGTACGAAAAAGAGCAATTAATTATCGACAAAATATTATCAAATTAATAATATATATATATATATATATATATATATATATATATAATGAATTAAAAATTTAAATTTATTGATAAATACTTTTGTTAGTATAAAATTTGTCATAAATTTTTTAGAAACATCGCCAGTAACATTTATCACAATTGTCAACGAGTAAAGTTGTCAAAATTGTATGTTGATAAATTACAAATCTCATTACTAACAAATATTTCTCTTGGTACCTCACCATTATAGTTACCGACGGTCGAATTTCGTTGGTAAATCTTTTTACACTTTAAATAGTACATTTTTTATTAATTTGTTAGAGTTTTATATTATATTAAGGGGAGATTGGTAAGAAGTGAAAAATAGAAGAAAAAGAAAACGAGGAGAAGGAGGAGCAAGAGGAGGTGGTTAGGGGTGACATGAAGGCTCGCTGGTGACGTGCACTGGTAACATGAGTTAATGATACCAATGATTGTCGACGACATATATATGAAGGACATTGGTGATGGTGACAGTGGTGACCGGAGTTAGAGAAGGAAGAGATGGAGGAAGAGAATAGGAGGAGAATGAGACCCCAAAGGAGAAAAAATGACCTGGAGCGATGGTGGTGAGGCAACGACCTATCGACGGCGAGAAAGAAAAAAATAAAGGAAAAAGAAAAGGAAGAAAAGAAGGAAGAATGAGACACAATCATACATTTAACGATAAAGATTACTGATGAATTTGTTATCGTCGGTATTTACTAACAAATTTTTGTTTGTTAATAATCTATTGATAAACATGATTTATTGATAGATTTTTATTGTTAGTCATGGATAATGGATAACGACGGTCATTAATATGCAAGTTTTTTGTATTAACATTTAAAATGATAAATAAATAATAATAGTGAAATTTCTTTCTAAAATTTAGAATCATATAAGTTTTCCGTTAAATTTAATAGTTACCATCATATTTATTGTACTTAATTTATATTTAAAAAATAAACTAGGTTTCCATACTTAGGCAATTTGATGTTGGTCTATCTCTCAACAATGATTGGCTGCAAATAAAGTAATTTGTTGCTATATTTTATTCAAATATTTGAGTTGTTGCTTTAGGGTGACATTTGTCACTAACTACCCCTTAAAGCCTAAATACATGCATGCTGCTTATTGAGGCAAAGCCAATATTAAAAAGTTAATCACTTTGTTGACTAATACTTGATTGTAATGTAAGAGTTCAAATATCGTGCCTTGAGGATTCAATATTTTAGTGCTACCACACCTAGGAAAGTTGAAGGGTTTAAGTAAGAACAAACTCTACTAGAATGAAAGAGAATTGTGCTTTTTGTGTGGGCGAAGAAAACTAGTAGACCATAGAAATATCCCTTACACGTTATAAGATACTAAATTGAATGTTTTATTTCCTCTTGTATATATAAAAACACTTCAGAAAGAAAAATGAATAGTCCTTTTTATAGGATACATTATAATTTTTATGAAATATTATGTTTTTTTTTTAATTTAATTAAGTTTCGTTTATTTTATAAATTTATATAATTTTTATTAAATTTTTATTAAAAAAATTCTTTTAATACACAAAAAATTTATACTTTTTAATTAATTTTTTATAATTTAACCATTTTCGTTAATTAAATAACATAATAATTATTTTAATATTTTAATATTTTTTTATATTAACCACAAAATTTCATATTTCTTATAACAAATAAATAAGATAAAAAAAATAACAGTCTCCTATTCGTAATTTATAATTTATCCTTATAATAACATTTAATGGTTCAGATTGTTTAATTACTAGAATACACTAAAATATTTGTTAGGGAGACTTTTTATTCATGGAACTTTCACTCATGAGAATTACTTGGAAAAGAAACTTATTTCTTACAAATCTTTTATATAATATTCTTTTATATAATATTTGTGACATCCTATTTAAATAGAATAAATCTACTTAATAAAATATCACATCATTATAATATTAAAAGAGCAATCAAATGAACAATACACATATAAGGATTCACTATTACAGTCATCCATGGATACACTAGAAAAGAAACTTAGGCATGCCACGATGCCACAAACAAAAACATAAGAGTACTATTGTCGTGCAAAAGACTACTCATAGAGCAAGGAATTTAAAACTAAACATAGAGTTCTTCAAAATGGACTAAATAGTGGGCCACAACCCAGATGCGCGGGAACCATCCTTCACCGCAGTATTGTCGCCACCCTGAGAACCTCCAAAAGTTTCCACATCTGCTCACACTAATTAATTGGTGATCATCGCAAGGAGGAAAAAACCAAGCAAAGAAACATACACCAAAAGCAAGGGTAAGCTAGAGAAAATATTTTTAACATGTTATAGAGTAAGCAAAAGATAAAACAGGTTATAAACAAACAAAGCAGTAAGCACCCAATTCATGTGATAGCAAACAAATGCAAGACTCTATGACTCAATATCCGGATCATACTCTTGATATGGAATTCTAAAGGAAGTATGCGCATGTGCTGGCTTCTAAAACTCTACAGAGTCTAGACGCAAGGGGTTATCACCCAACCACACACAGGGTTAATCCTCTAATGGCTTGGGCCAATTATGTCCCAAGACTAGGACCTCCTACCACTCTCACCACATAAATTATTCTACTCTATGTGAGCGTGAAAAATTTTTAGATTTCAGGATATCTTTCTTTATCTAGATATCTCCTATACCAAGAGTTTCCCTTGAAACTCTTTTACCAACAAAATCCACATGCCATATCAAGCATTCAATTCTCATGCCAAACCACCACCAACCATACAATCATGTTTTCCATTTCATACACAACATAACAAGATCTCATTCAATCTCATGCTTTATAAATGCATACCAATGTCCAACCCAACCTAGTCATGGCTCATTACATAACAACACATTATGCAAACGATTTGAGATTTTAGAAATAAAACTGCAGCTTGTGTAAAGCTCCAAAATTTTTTATTTATATTCAAATTAAAGATGATTGAATCAAGAACCAAATGCAACAAGAACCAACTTAATTGAATAACTATAGAGAAAGTTATGCACCAAACAAGCAACAAAGGTCAATGCTGTCAACATCCAAACTACAAGGACCTTGCGATAAAATTTGCTCTCACTACAGAGCTCCGATTCAAGATCTGACCGATCACAATCAAGAACTAGGTGTTAAGGATCAACTGTTAAAATTTTAGCTCGATCAAAGGTTAACGAGTCGGGAAAGGCAATTTTACTGAAACTGCACATATCAGAAAAAAGACATAGTCGCTCAGCGACCAAGGCACTCGCCAGCGACCACCCGACACTTCCAAAATACGAAAAATAATGTGAAATATCACAGTTTCATGAATATTTGAACCCCTCACTTTGAAATACACAAAAAATTAACGTTTTCCCTAATCTTGTCTCATATTCCACAAAACACTAATCAAACTTAGCCAAACATAAACGGAACAAGCTAAATAACTTAAAAAAAATGAAACCCTAGCTTCTCTTACTTGCTTAGATGCTAGCAAACGCAACCAGGTACGAAACCAAGGAGTACCACAACTCTAAGAATCAAACAGTGAGCTGAAAATAGGAACACCAGGACAAAACAAACGTAAAAGGTTAAACCCTAACCAGACCAACGTACTCAAACGGTAAAAATGGGAAGAAAGGACCAAGGAGCTTCAAAGTTTAACTTACTTGGATGTTGAATGCTCTTAGCTAGCTCAAAGTTGGAAGGATCTCTATGCCCTAACAGAGCTCTTAGCTGGAGAAAAGAGAGGGGGAAGGAAACTGTTTTTTGCAAAATGAGACAAAATGAGAGGGGTTAAGAGCTGAAAAGGGGTCTTGGGGTCCCCCAGTGGGCTGGCCTTGGGCCCACGAATAGGCCAGGCCCAAAACACTTATAAGGCTGAAAATTGGGGCTTACAATATCTATATAAAATTAACACAAAATATATAGAAAGTTTTAATAGTATTTAAATTATAAAGATATAAATGATAAAGATAAATAATTCCAGAAGTAACATTTACTTTTCATTTCTATAAGAAAACATCTGGTTTTCATCTTCATCATACTTTTTTTAAGTTAATTTATTTGTATCTAATAATAAGCATTAGGTTCAAGAAAAATAAAATTCCCTTAAAATAATCTGATCCTTCTTTGAAATACAAATAAATTATTATTTTATATTGGTAATCGATATGCATTAAATAAATTATTTATAATTTCAAGATATTCTTAAGTTCAAATTCAAACTGATGAAATATTCAAACATAAATTATATATTTGTAGGCGTTTTAACTTAAGCATAATAACTAGCCTGGATAAACATAAATTGTACAAGTTTAAACTCTATATTATTTTAGTAAGCATTTATGTCTAATATAAATTATATTGTAATTTTATTTTATCTTTACTCAAGGAATACCTAATCGTTAAAGGATATTGTTAACACTAGAGGAATAAAGAGCATGCAACTGAATGAATACGTAGATGTTTTATTCAACTCAGTTATTACCGAAATAAGGTGCATATATAGCAACACACTCAGAAAAAATGAATACAACAGAAACTAACAAACTTGTTATTAAACTAACAGTCTTGCCATATTATTTGACTTAACACCGAACAACTCCTTAAGTCAAAGTGACTTTGCTATTAACAATTCCAACTGCATCTCTTAACTAGCTAAATTGTTCTTCTCAGAAAGCTTTTGTGAATAAGTCTTCTAACTGCAACTCATTTGTAGTGTTCAATATCGAGTTTTCCGCTGTGCACTTGATCACATATAAAATAGAATCGTTTCTCAACGTGCTTACTTCTCCCATGTGATGTGGAGTGCTTTTCCAAGTCAATTGCAGATTTGTTATCCACTAACACCCTAGATCTGCTTTAGAGTTTCACCTACAACTCTCGTAGCATTGTTTCCAATAAGACTACTTGATAGCAAGCTCCTGACGTTGTTATATACTCCGCTTCGTGGGAAGACAATGCCACCACTGATTCTTTAGTTGAGTTCCATGAAATTTGAGCTCCCCCAAGGAAAAAGATATACCCTACAGTTCTTTTCCTATCACTCTTATCCCCACACCAACTTGAATCAAAATATCTAACCAATTCCAATTCTGAATCAGATTTTCCTTTTAGCAGCATACATGTGTGATTCCTTTGGATCTTGCGTGTATTTACTTATTAACCCAACACTATAACTCAAATCAGGCCCAAAGTTACACAAATATCTCAAGCTGCCAATAATTCTCTTGTAATTTGTTGCATTTACAAATTCTCCATCAATTTCCACTTGTAGTTTCTGCCTAACCTCTGCAGGTGTAACTACATAATTGCTTTTCTCCTTTCTAAACCATTTCAACAAGTCTTCAGTATACTTGGTTTGGTGCATCACAGTTCCATGCTTGGTCTTAGTAAACTCAATTCCAAGAAAATAATTGAGTTCACCTAGATCACTCATTTCAAACTCATTTAGCATTTGAGTCTTGAAGTGAGCAATTAATTCACTATTGTTCCCAATCTCCAGTAGATCATCCACGTACAGGCACACTATCAGCTTGTTTGTGTCAACCTTACCATTCAGAACTACACCTTCCATACACATCATATTCAGAATTGCACCTTCCAAAACCAATATGCTTTAGAAAACTATCTATTCTTTGGTTCCAAGCTCTAAGAGCCTACTTTAAACCACATAAGGCTTTCCTAAGCTTATGAACCTTATTCTCCTGACTTTTTACCACGAACCCAACAAGTTGTTGTATATACACATCTTCCTCGAGAGACCCATTTAAGAACGAGGCTTTTACATCCAATTGGTGCATACGCCAATTGGATGAAATGGCCAAAGCAACCACAACATGCATAGTCTCTATTATGGCCACTAGTGAGAAAATATCTCCATAATCAACCCCAACTTTGTACAGAAACTCTTTAACAACCAACCTTGCTTTGTATCTCATTATCTCTCCTTTTGGATTTACTTTCACCTTGTAAACCAATTGGTTTCTTTCCATAAGGAGGATCAACCAATTCCCAGGTGTGATTCTTTTCTATAGAAGCTATTTCTTCCTTCATGGTAGAACTGTCAAAACGGGTAACCCGACCCGACCAGGCTCGACCCACCAGGGTTGATCACTTAGTGAGCCAACCTAACCCGACTCACTTATTAACGAGCCAAAACAATTTGAACCTGGCCCGGCCCACCACGAGTTGATGAGTTAAACGGGTTGGCTCACATGCTTACTTAATTAAAAAAACATACAATTTTTTTATTTTCTTTTTCAGTCAAAACTAAATTATAATTATAATTAAAATCTAAATAAACTTCAATACAATCCAAATACAAACTAAAATCATAATAAATACAAATTATCTATGTGTTGGCTAAAAAAGAAACCTAACTTGACCCAAATACATAGTCCAACTTAACAAAAAACACTTGTGTGACCCTTTATTTGCAGGTTGGTGAGCCAACCTGGCTCACCACGGGTTCAACTCGAGTGAGCCGAGTCAAAAATCAACCCGTATTGAAATTTATGAAAAATTTTCAACCCAAGCTGGCCCGAACCCGTGGTGAGCTGGGTTGGCTTGCGGGTTCCAATTTTGTAATTAAGGCAATATGAACAAGATTGCCTTCTGGTGTGATGTCAACCTCATGTAGTAGCTCATAATCATTCAGACGAGATGGTTTTTGTACTGTCCTGGATGATTTCCTTACGTGAATATCTTGGTTAACAGAACCTACTTTACTGGAAACATTATCTTCCTCGAGCACAATCACAAGTTCGGAATTTTGTTTCTATGTTTAGTGCCAGGTAGAGGTTTCATCAATCACTACATTTTTGCTGATGTGAACTTGATTGGTTACTGGATCCAATAGTTTGTACCCACCTGTAGAATGAAAGCCTATTAGAATCAAGAGTTAAGTATGTTTTTAGTCCCTAAACTTTGACCCAAAATTGGAATTCGTCCTTGTCTAAAACTTTGATAAATTTTGGTCCCTAAACTTTAAAAATGAATGAATATAGTCCTTTTAACCCAATTTTGTTAACTTTTGTTGAGTTGTCGAACGCATTTCCCAATAGATATTGAACTGAGAATGTGTCAAACGGCGTAAACAACTTCAATATTAACATGGAACGCGTTCGACATATGGAAAAGGTTAACGTAATTGGGTTAAAAGGACTATATTAATTCATTTTTAAAGTTTAGGGACCAAAAAATATCGAAGTTTTGATTAGGGACGAATTCCAATTTTGGGTCAAAGTTCAAGAACTAAAAACATACTTAACCCTAGAATCAATTTCAGCCCCTTGTCATCAAGTTTACTTCATTGTTGATCAGGGACGTGCTTGAAGTAGAGCGACCCAAAAACCCTCAAATGTGCAATGCTTGGTTTTTTCCCATTCCACGCCTCTTCTGGTGTGATGCCTTTAAGTCTCTTCGTAGGGGATCGATTGGGCACATATGAGGCTGTGAGGGTTGCCTCTCCCCACAATTCTTTTGGCAGATCTTTGCACTTGAGCATGCACCTGACCATATTTAGAATAGTCTTATTTTTCCCTTCGGCCACACCATTATGTTGGAGTGTGTATGGAGGTGTGATTTCATGCTCAATCCCAGTTTCTTCACAAAAATCTATAAATTCCTTTGAATTGTACTCCCACCTTCATCCGTTTTGAGTGCCTTAAGAGTTTTGCCACTTTGTCTTTCAAGCAAACTCTTGAATCTTTTAAACGCCAGAAATACCTCAATTTTCCTTATCAGTAGGTACACCCTCATCTTACGAGATAGATCATCAATGAAGGTGATCACATACCTACTTCCACAAGGTGTTTCCACTTGGATGGGGCCACATAAATCTGAGTGAACAAGCTCTAATTTGTTGTTGCCTTTTACAACACAAACTTACTAAAACTCCTTTTGGTTTGCTTACACTCAACGCACTCTTTGCACACATATCCAGGAACCTCTAACTTTGGTAATCCTTCAACCATATTTTGTGTTTTTAGTAGACAGAGGTCTTTGAAGTTTAGATGGCCAAACCTATAATGCCAAATCCACTCTACCTTGCTTACTAATGCACAAAAACAGTGTCGCTTAAGTGCATTCATACCTACCAGGAAGGTTCTATTATGTGACAAATTTGCTTGCAAAACTAAGTGTTCATGATGATCAAACACACTTAACCTCTTGTCCTTCATGGTAATGTGAAACCCCTTTTGTAGTAACTGACCTAGGCTCAAAAGATTAGTCTTTAAGCCTGTTACGTATAGTACATCTTCAACCAAAACTTCTCTTCCATCTACAACACTCAAGACTATTCTTCCCATGCCTTTTGTTGACAGACTATTGTTGTCTACAAAATGAATTTTGCCATGAGTTGATTCACTCATCTTGACAAACCAATCTTTCTTGCCAATCATGTGTGTTGAGCACCATGAGTCAAGATATCAAGATGTATCTTCTGTTGTCTTTGTGTCAGTCTTTGCCATCAGAATCACTACTTCAGAATCATATTCATCTTGGGCTAGATTGGCCGTCTTGCTCTTAGCTCCTTCTCCACTTCGACATTCATGAGCAAAGTGCCCTAGTTTTTTACAGTTGTAACACCTCACCTTTTTCTTGTCAAACTTTTAGTTCTTGTCTCCACTCACATTTTGATTTTTCCTTTTCATAGTTTCTACAGCATCTCCTTCTTGGGTTGTTTGCCCTTTCCACTTCAATCCTCCTTTCTTCATTTCTTTATTCTTTCCTTTGAAACTTGATCTCGCTTGGAGTGCTTGCTCTTGAATACACTTCCTCTCACTTAATATGTACTCATGCACTTCTAATGAGTGTTGAAGTTCCTCGATCTCCAATGTTTCCAAATAATTAGTCTCTTCTATGGTTATCACTAGGTGGTCAAATGATGGAGGAAGAGACTGCAAAATCTTGTGCACCACATGTCAATCAGGCACCTCTTCGTTACAAGTTTTCATAGCATTCACCAGCCCTTAAACCTTATCAAAGTATTCTGCAACTGTTTCATTTTTTTCCATCATCAAAAATTTGAACCTCCTTTGTAATGCTTGCAACTTTACTTTCTTGTGTTTGTCTCCATCCCCATAAGTCTTTTCCAAGATCTCCCAGACTTCTTTGGTAGTAGTTGCCTTGCAAATCTTGTTAAAGATATTGGATCTTACACATTGATACAACAAGAATTGTGCCTTACTATCGAACTTTTGTTGTTGCTTGAAATGCTTCTTTTCTTCCTCAGATGCCTTGCTGCTTAGTTCACCTACACTATCTTGGATGATTTTTGCAACATCTTGAAACCCAAAGAACACAAGCATCTTTATCTTCCATTCATCAAACATCTTGCCATCAAATACTGGCAAACCCCCTTGTATAATGCTCCTCATTTTAGCCATTCTTTCGTAGATCCCTTTGACAACACCGCTTTACTTGAGGTTCTTCTATGGGTTTTCTTGATCGTGCAAGAAGTCACTCTTCTTCACCAAAGAATAACTCCTCTCTCTTTGGAAAATTGTTCACGACACCTTTTAACGAAAGAAACTCACTGGCTTTTGTAACATCTCACAGGTTCGATTCAAACCTTACTCCTAATACCACTGTTAATACTAGAGGAATAAAGAGAGTGCAACTGAATGGATATGCAGAGATTTTATTCAACTAAGTTATTACAGAAATAAGGTGCATATATAACAACACACTTAAAAAAAATGAATACAACGGAAACTAACAAACTCGTTATTAAACTAACAGCCCTGCCATATTATTTGACTTAACACCTAATAGATATATCTAATCATATTTGTGACCATAGCCCTCCCATATTATTTGACTTAACACCTAATAGATATATCTAATCATATTTGTGACCATATCATTGAGGAGGTATTAGTGGTTGATACCAATATTGTGAAAATTATTATTACATTAGCCATGGTTATATATATATTTGTGCGGAAATCCTTAGTAAATGTAGTATTTAGTACTTATGAATGATGATAATCACTATAAAATTTATTGATTTACTTTCCACATATTCAGATTCATATTTAAATATATTTGTTTACTGATTTAAATATATTTATAAATAGGCACTACACATGGATTTTTCTATGGATATTTCTATATGGAAGATAAAATTAGTTACCTAAGGAATATATTCCTAGAAAGGTTAATTCTATATGGAAGATAAAATTAGTTACCTAAGGAATATATTCCTAGAAAGGTTAATGTTATCACTACAAGAAAAATTCAAATTTCCTATGGTAAAATTTCGTGAAAAACATTATATTTGTAACAAAATTGAAATATGTATGTAGATATTTGTAATTAAATTCCTAGGTAAGGTAAATGTAAGTTATGCACAAATATTACATTAGGATAATTAACAAAAGTTAATAAAATAAAACTTGAACTTTTGCGAGCCATTCATCTGAAGTTCTTCCTTATGCTTAATCGTCATTCTCCTATCCCTACATTAATACTTGAAACACACCAAGTAATAGGTTTAGCTTTATATTCAATAACCTTTACAAATTTAAAGTGTGTACAATTAACAAAATGTTCATTTGCAACTAATACATGAAGTTGAAGTAATGGTATCATGTGGTTCATAATCACAGAGAAACTCTTCATCTTAACTCAAATTTTAATCTGTTTATAAAAATGTGTTAAACCAGTTAGCTTTAGCCTAGTTGTGCATCTATTTGTGAAAATGTGTTAAACCATTTAGCTATGTGCATTTGCTTCTTACTTGAATAATTTAATTATTAATTATATATTGTACCACTATATAGGACGTTTTTCTTCATATTTTATAGCATAAGTTATATTCACATTTCCTTTTCATGCATTCAAGATACTTAACTTTTCTGACAGAAACAAGTCCATGCAGCACTCGATTATAAACTAGAAAAATACTTGTGCTTAGTCATCGAATAATGGACACGTATAGATAATAATTCAAGGGATTTGAAAGTGATGTTTTTTTTACTTGACATTTGAAAGCGATGTACAAATTTATGTTTGGCATGAAGTTCAGTGAATGAAAACGAAGGAGCTATGCTTCATAAACTCAATGTTTTCTTCCACTTACACAAACAATAATTAAATGATAAATAACTTAATCGTAAAAAGTTAAGCATTATATAAAGATGAAAAAGTATAAATTTTTATATGTGAATTAGGTTCATATTAGACTCATATTTCATTGATGTTGTATCTTTCCGATAAACTTTTCTCGAAAATACTTCGTCCATATCTCAACGATTTCAATGAACATTGTTATTGATTACTCTATCACATTAATCTTTAAAAAATGTTTGGTTGGATCGAGAGATATGCATCTTAGAAAATTTTAGGTTGGAACATTCTTTATAATTAGCATAATTAAATTCATTGAGTCAATCATCTTCATTTCAAATATGTATATAAACATGGTTAGATGGTAAGAATAGATGTGAAATTTTACATTAGATAACTTCAATATGATGTGTTAAACAAGATTTTTATTTAATGATTACTAATTTTTAAAATAATATTATATATATATATATATATATATATATATATATATATACCGACTAAATATTTAATAGTAGTTTTATTTTCCCCTTTGAGTCTTGACACCAATTACATTTTTGTGTTATGTATTAAAAGAAAATTATTACAAATTATTGTGGAATACTTTATGTAACAATTTAATATATACATGAATAATAAAATTGACGAAAGTAATAAAAGAGCTTTAAATTAATTCTTTTATTTATTTGATATTTTATTTGAAGTAAAAAAAAAGAATATTCCTGAAATAGTTATATATTAAATATGTTAAATATATTTAAGCCATTAAAATATAGAGAAGTATTTACAATTAGTTGTATGGTTGGTTTGTGAGCAATGGTTGTGGATCTCCTCGCATTTCGCTTCTCATATTCTTTTTTTCTTAAAAAAATTAATGGTTACGTTAAAGTAAAAGAAGATAACTCCAACTTTTCATATTATAATATTATAATGAGAAATGAACATTTAGAATAGACTTTTTCTTTCCATCTCCATTACTTTGAACTGCACCGCTACCATTTTTTAAATTATTTTATTCTTTGTAGATGTGACTTCTGAATTACTTGTTTTGAAAATTTTGAAATAATTTGTTTTGAATATTCTGAACATGATTAAGACAATTGGAAATCAAATATTTGTATTATATGAAATCGATTTTAGAAATAACACTTTCATAATATAAATTTTGAAACAAATTTTTTGAAATATATTTGCCACCTTTCAAAAATCGTTTTCAAAAACAACATGGTTTTAAATGCATGATATGTTTCATCTAAATATGAATAACACCTTTTAGAATGAGATTTTCTTAATAAGTTGTTTTTTACTTCTTCTTTTTCATCTTACAGAATAATGCAATGGAAAACAGATAAATAATAATAATAATAATAATGATAACAATGTAGTAAAAAATAAAAAAATAGATTTTTACGAAAAGATCAAATATATTTTTAATTTTTAAATTTTGTTGTAAAATTAAAATTCATTTTTATTCATCAATTTAATATATTTTGATTTCAAATTTTAAAAATAATAAATATAGTTATTTAAATCTAATTATATTAAATTTTGTAAGATGTTAAACTTTTTCATTTGACATTAAATTTCACGTTAAAATTAAATTACTAAACACATATTGGATCATTTGGAATTAATAATAACCGAGGAGCAAGAAGAGAAATCCTTTAAAAATCAATCATACAGCACACCTTAAATATTAAAGTTTCTACTTTGCTCTTATCGTGAAGGTTTGTGCAATTTTGAATAGGCTTTTGTCTTCATGAATGATTTCCGAATTATATAATTTAAAATAAATTTATGGTTTTATTTTAAATCATGCAATTCAAAATGACTTTCAGATGCAAAAGCTTATTTCACATTGCACGTTAACGTTTTTTTTTCTAATATTTTTTGAATTATGTAATCTTCCGAAATGACATCGAAATTAAAAAGTTTAGTATGATAGATGGTATAATTTGAAAGTTTATTTTGAATTGCAAAATTTATAAATTACTTTTTTTAAAAATTGACTTTCAAATATGTATCCAAATAAACTTTCAAATTTAGAAATGATTTTTGAATTGCACAACCTAAAGTCTTTCCAAAAAACCACCTGGAAATTCTACAATCCAGATCATTCTTGGACGACATAATCTTGAAAAAAAGAATAGCGAACACAAGGAGAGGTTGATCAGGGTTAATTTTGTCTTTTGCACATTCGCATTAAGTGCAAGGGAAAAATCATGGGGATGCAAAAAGAAATCCTCTAACAGGTTGTACCCAAATTCATTTCGGGCCATCTTTTGGCCCTTTTTATTATTTTGTTTAACTCATCCGATTTTATTTAAGTTGAAATATTTATATTATTTTAGTTCAGTTTGTTCATTTGATTATATTCAATTTTTTTTTATTTTTTTTATGTCGTTTAAATTAATAACGATATAATGTATATATTAATACTATTTATGTGAATTGTTTTAATTATGATCGTTTATATTTTATTTAAATAAATTTTTATTTTAATTAAATTTATTTAATTTATTTTCAACTTCATCATAAAATCTGACATTACACCATAATTAAAAGATTAGATTCCACCATAAATGCACCCTAAATGAGAAAACAAACACAAATTCGTCCGCTCAGCATGATTTTCCAACACACCCTCCATATACTGAAGCAATCCAACTTTTGCGTGGCAGTATCAAACTCAACGACGGTCTAACCCACGCAAAACACCAACGCTTCTCAAAGTTAATAAAAAATAAAATTGGTGCATCCGTTCAGCCGACGCTTTATAAGGTTAATAAAATAAAATAAAATAAAATAATATTATAGTTGTATCAATTTACATCTGTTTGTTAAAAAAATTTATATCTATAAAATGCAATTGAACTCTAATAGCCAATGATTCCAATCAAATTCAAATCTAGTAATTATGATTATAAAAATTTATGACTATAAAAAAGCTTTCACTTTCAGAAGCCACAGCCCTTCGCCCAACCAATTAATCCAACTAGAAATAGACATTAAAATAAAAAATGCATTAAAACATAATATATATTTGTTCTTAATAAAATAGGGAAACTTACTATTAGGGTTTGAATTCGACGCGTGGACCCTCTACCTATTCATTACCAATGAAACTAATAACAAAATTGATATCCAACATTGAAAATGAGGAGGAAAGCAAAACTGAATGCTAAGCAAAACTGAATGCTAAAATTGCAAAATGGAAAACGAAGAAGCAAATTCAATCAAGAAAAAAACGGATAATCAGGTTTAGTGGTAGAGCATTGCCACTTGCTCACCGCGGTTGCATAACCTTTGAACAGTGCATGCAGGATCTACAAGCGTAGATGCTACAACTCGTCTCCATCGGAGTTGATTCACTGATGGAGCTTGGTGGAGACATGAAGCTCCAAGTGCAGCTGAAATGATGGAGGAAGCAAGGAAGGGTGGAAAACAAGTTTGTAGGCTCTTAGGTGAAAGAATGAACGATTTAGAGGTAGCTTTAGCTTAGGAAGGGGGCTAGAGGTAAAGAGAGTAAGGTCTCTAAAAGATGACTCTCAAGTGGCAATACTGAGGAGTGTTCTCAACTCAATGTGTCTATTGCACAAAAATTCAAGAGTAAAAATGTACAAATGGTCTACTTTTGGCTTTTATATGTGAGCCTAAAAGTTAGACTAATTCTTGGCTCTTAGATCAAGCTTGGAGGAGAAGCTTAATCATCACCCTTGGATGGTGGCTTGGAGAAAGAGGCATCTTCCTAGCCTTTGGATGAAGACTTGGAAAAGAAGACACTCTCTTAGTCCTTGGAGTGTGGACTTGGCTCCATGGGATGCATTGGATCCATGAGGTGTAGGAAGGAATGTTGACTTCCACTTAGTCCACCTTGGACCTTTGGTAGCTCATGGCCAAATCTCCTATTGGGCTTAGTCAAGCCCATTTTTATCAATTCAACTGCACATTGTTTGACTTATTATTCTACAAAACAAGGCCTAAACAATTGGCCAATCTTATTGCTATTCTACTGCTCTTTGATACACCTCTTCAAATCTTCACATCTTCTTTGGCCCATGTGAAGAGTGTGAGAAGCCATGTGGGTTTGGGCCATCTTGAATGAAGCCCAATTGGATCTTTTTTAGCATGCCCCTTGTTATTGGGCCTCTTGATGGGCTTGGGCTTGAAGGTGCATGTAGGCCATGGATTGGGCCTTGAGCATGATTTGGGCCTAGGTGTTGGCCCAAGTTATAAGCCTTGTTGGGATCACATCATCGCCTCCCTCTTGAAGAGGATTCGTCCTCAAATCAAGAGTGTTGTTTAAGGCTCACAACAACTAAAGCTGGGTTCCACCAGGATCAAAAACATATCTGCAACAGGCATAAAACAGAATTGGATTAAAATCATGAAGACCATGTAGTATAATTGATTGGGGAATGTGTGAAAGTAGGCTTATAAATTTGGAAAAAGTTGGTATTAGGCCCACTTCACAAAAAGAGTGTTTCACACTTTGACTTGGATGATTTTTGAAAAGAATTTTAAAATCAAAGTGTATTTTGGCACTATATTTTGAAGAGGATGAAATAAGGGAATGAGATAAAGAACAAAAAGTTTGAGAAGGAAACAAAACAAGAGATTTAATGAAAAAGTGAGAAGAGTTTAAAGATGGGAAAACTCCCTTTGGAACTTGGGTCTTCATGAAAGGAATTGGTGAAGGATTACACACCAAATCCCTAACAATGAGTTCCCTTGAGGTTGAATTACTCATTAACTCAACCACTTTTGATTTTCTTTCAAACTCACTCTCTTTTTTTAATTTCTCTCTTGCTTCAAAGTCTTTTCTCTCGTTCTCTTCTTTGGCTTTTCTAATATTGTAAGACCCGTGGAAATTAATTAATTAAATAAGCAATTAATTAATAAATACGGGTGGTGGGAACCTTGATGTCAATAAATGTTAATTAGTATGATGTGGAAAAGTACTAGCTCAACTGGTTGAGAGTACTTGGTTATGTGAGAGGACTTGGGTTCAAGTCCTATGTATGCAATTTGTGTGTTATTTGATTTATTATTATTTTGATAATTTATTTGTGCCTAGTGAGTGATAGTATAATCATAGTATTTTGATAATTATCATTAAAGATGAATTGGCATAATGGTTGTGCTTTGGGGTTATGGGGGGATGGTCACAAGTTCAAACCTTGATGGCATGAGGTAGACTTTACTTTTGCTAATTTTAGTTTGGAATAGATGTGAAAGGGAAAAGGTAAACTTAGAATGAGGAGCAGCCAAAGGGCTGGAAAAACAGTAGTAAACCACTAAGTAATAACCCTTAATTGGCTTTTTTGAGAGGAGCACGAGTTCTAGGAGTGTGAGGAGAGAATTGAGTGCTATTGGGAGAAGACTTGAGAGAAAGAATTAGGTTGACTGGGAAATTGGAGAAGAACTCTCACAGGCTACAATTTTTGTGCAAGGATTCCAGGTTAGGGGAAGTTGTTCTCTCGTGTGTGTGTGTATAAAGTATATGATATGATTTTTGCATCTTGCTCTTCTCAATTTATTTTGTGTGTTGGAAATTTCGTGTATGTGTGATGAGAGTAAGAATTGGTTGTTTGATGTGGGTTGCAAAACCCTTTTCTGCCTTGTATGATTTTGGGGATGAGGGTTTAGGGTATTGGATGGTTGTTGTTGATTAAACCTCGACTTTTGGTAGTTTAAATGGATATAAAGCATGATCAAATGGTTTGATTGTTGAAATAGATTGAATGGGAATGATTAAACTGAATTTTGGTATGACTTTGGTGCATTGTGTGCGTGAACAGAGACGAACCTCTGCAAGTTTCGCCCAAGCGAGTCTCTCTCGCCTAAGCGAGAGTTGCAGAATCTCGTTCAGGGTTTTGGGTTCGAGCTTTTCGCTCGGGCGACCTGTATCAGTGTTGAGCGACAGGTTCTCTCGCTCAGGCGAGAATGGCTTGCCCAAGCGAGGTCGCGACGAGACTTGTGCACTATGAAGCTCCGACATGGTGTTGGAGCCGCGCTTCCCCGAGTCGGAAGCACACCGGACACGAACACCCGTCGGAAGTGCGTACGACGCGGTGTCAGACACTGATATTTGGGTCGGACACGGTCTTCCTTCTGGACGTGCGAAGAAAAGTGAAAAGTGGGTGTTGATCTTACCGATGCAGTTGTCGTTGCAGAAAATAGGGTTATTAGAGAAGGAAAAAGCCACGAAGAGGAGAAGAAGTTGGAAAGAAAACATAATATAAATTTAATAATAATTATTTTATTTAATCAATTTGTTTTGATTTCACGGATTTCAAAGAATTCTCTTCTGTCACATCTAATCATTTAACTTCTTTCTCAATATAATTATTTTATTTAAGGAAATTTTAATATGTTTAATTGTATATAATGTATTATATTATAATTAATTTTAATTTACGATATCTTTTATTTTTTATATTTAAATAATTTAATTTCTATTACATTAATTTATATATAATTATATAATTAATATATTTTATAATATATATGTGTCTCGTATTTTAAAGAGGATAATGTTGATAATG
>Ga0209589_1006573_pt1 | contig 19146 bp, 12 predicted proteins | sample CowpeawhiteBW_FD_187525 | JGI IMG/M metagenome (GOLD analysis project Ga0209589, IMG submission 187525) | Root nodule microbial communities of legume samples collected from California USA - Cow pea white BW (SPAdes) (version 2) | ecosystem: Host-associated > Plants > Roots > Nodule | place: USA...
TAGTAGATTACAACCAGACACTTTGGAGGCATTGATGTGTGTTCAAGATTGGCTATGGACTGACATAGAAGGTAATTAAATTAGCACTTCAAATAACATATTTATATTCATTCAAATGATTGATTATGACAAATCAATTGATTTTCCTTTTCAGGTTCTTCAAAATTGAAAGTGGACAAGATGAAGCTTAATACAATACTAGAGGAGATAATTGATGATGATGTTAGTAGTTTTATTTTTAATATTTTATTCTAATTTTACTAATAGTGTCACTATGATTTTTATTGATGACTTTATTTGTGTTTTATTTGTTTCAAGAATCAAGTGGTCAACATGAAGATATTGGAGAGGAAACATAGATCTTAGACTGTTATTTTTAGAAGAATTATTTTTTAAATTTCTTATATTTGGGATGTATGATTTAGGTACTATTAATTTGAATTTATATTTTAACTTTTATTTAGTTGTTCATTAACTTCTATTTGGATGTATGCTTAAATTTTTTTTTCTGCAATTTAATTTGGACCTCATTTAAAAATTAATAACTTTTTTTAAATATCCACGGGTATCCAACGAGTACCCGCGGGTTGAAAAATATCTGCGGGTATCCAATGGGTAACGGGACGGGTAATGGGTACGATTTTTTCTTGCAGGTCGGGTAGCAGGTAGGCACTATCCGTGCTCGACCCAACCTGTTGCCATCCCTAATGGCAGTCCTCTAACGGCATCAACCGAGATTTAACAAAAAGGTTAAACTTGAGACGATTTAACAAAAAATGTGACCAATTTAAGATTTTTTAAAAATTTGAATACCAAATTCAGATTTTAACTCTAAAATAGGGAGAAAAACATGACTACGGCTTAAATTTTTCAGATTCCAGAATGAGCTCTTGCTGAATCAAATGAACGGACAATAATATTAGCCATCTAATTTCCGCATGAAAAAAGATTGTGGTTAACAAAGGGTATCGAACCAATACTGGATCACATAAAACTAAGGTAGCTTTAGTCGCTCGTAAGAACAAGTTATGTTACGCGAGACATAGTGGTGGTGGTGCTTAGTAATGATTAAATATATTGATTAAATTAAATAATTTAATTTTATATAATTAATATATATTTTTAAGTGATATATTATTATATTTTTTTAATAAAAAATATGATTAATGTAAAATTTGAGAATCAATAGTAATTGGATAAGACTTAGTCAAGTTAGTAAATAAATAAATATTTTTTTAATATTCAATAAAAATATGATTTGTACGTGCACAATTTGAGAATCTGGGTAAGATTTAGTCAATTAAGTTAGTAACAAAATAAATATTTTTTAACATGACTAAATAAAAATTTGATTAGTTACTTGAGAGAGAATTTGCTTATATGATAACAGAAAAAAATAAAAAAAATAATAATGCAGTGAATGGTTCCTATTAGATACGAAATATAAAATATTAAAAAAATATTATATACCCAACCTAGGATATATGAGGCACGTGTTTTCAAATCTTTACTTCTCCTAAAAAAGTCTTCTTTTAGGTTATTCCAAAAATTACATTCTGAGAATCATATTTCAAAAATTACATTCTGAAAATCATATTCAAAAAATTTCAAAAAAACTTATTCTTAAAATTTTTAAAAACAAATAATCCAAAAATCATTATTATGAAAATCAGGGATGCAAAAAAAATTGAGAGTACAAAAAAAAAATCCTTTTCGAAAACACTAAACTATTATGAATTAATGATTGTCCATTGATTTGATACGTTTACCATATGATTCATTACTCTTTATTTAAATATTTGTATTAGCTAAGATGATTTGTTTCCTTTATGGATTACATATTGTATATATAAATAGGACTCTTATTATAAATAATAATACATAGATGAGTTGCTCCCTATTTTTTCATTCTCTATTCTCTATTGTTTCTTCTCTTCTCTCTTATCTATTATTCCCTATGCTATCCACTTTATTTCATAACACGTTATCAGCACGATACTCCAACTAACTGAGGACTAGTGAAAGCTTTTTCTCTCTAACGATAGTGCTATGCGTGTCTCAATCCAGGCTCTTTTCTAATCCTTTCTCATTTTATAATTTTACCTTATATTCTTCCTCTTGTGATAAAAATTGTTTGACTTTATCAATTTTCATATTCATCTTATTATTTTTATTTTTATTATGGTGCGGTGATTATTATTATTATTTTGATGATGATTATTATTATTATTAATATTATTATTTTATGTGGGAGTTCTAAACACACGAAACGTTGCAAAATATTTGGATTTGTGACCCTTGATATTACAAGGAAGAATTTCTTATATTGAATTTTAAATGTTGAAATACATTTAGATACAATGGATATTGGGATTCCATTAAATAAAGAAATAAAGCATCTAAGCAACTAATTTGCTCATGCGACAAAAAATATTGTGAAAAGAGATTTCACAAATATTATGAATTTATTTCATGCCTATGTATGGCTGGCTGGATAAAGCAATAAAGATTTTGATGAAAAATCATGAGATCCGCCTAATCTGCTCCATTCCCAGAAATGAATGCAGCAATAAATAATATGAATTTATTTCCTTATTTCATGCCTTTGTATGGCTGAAGAAAGCAATGAGCTTTTAATAGAAAATCATGAAACTTGTCCAAATTGGTTCTACTCCATTCCCAGAAGTGAATGCAGCAACATTTGATTTATATTTTCATGATCGTGATCGTGATATTGATTATGGACATGGTTATAAAGAAAATTTCAAAGCCATATTTTGTCACCAGAAGTGGCACAATTATGTGAAAAAGGGAAAAGGAAAATGTGAAAATATTGACAAAAAGATGAAAGTATATATTATCATTACGGTGGTAAAGGCCATTTGAGTTGTACTCATTGTATACCAAAACATCTTACAAATAATGAGAAGAACATAGAAACACACTTTGCTTATGAAGATGGTGATTCTGATTATGGCCATATATGGATGTTACTCATCTTGATATTATTATTTTCTTTGCTAAAGCAAATGGAAGCATTGATCACCTCATTGATTATGAGAGTGTTAAAAAAATCATATTGATATTTACGTTTATATGAAGAACGAATGTTGACACTAGTACCAAAGGTTATGTGTCTTATTGATAGTGCAACAATTTATATAATTCTCAAGAGTAGTAAATTTTTCTCTTGTTTGATAATACGAGACATAAACGTTAGTATTATTTATAGTACTACAAATAAATTTGAAGGTTCTGGAAGAACTATTATACTTCTACTAAGAAGTTGAATATATATTTGTCTAAATGAATATTATATTGAGACAAACAATGAAAAAGATATGAAATATCTTTATATCTCTATGATTGAGTTGAAAAAAAAATATTGGAGAAATTATCAACATTCTCTTATAGTTTGTACTACAAGTTTATTAGTACAATTGAAATGCATGTCATGATAAACCAGAAGTTTACAAAAAAAAATAATTGCCTTGTTTGACATGATCAATTATTATGATGCGAAAAAGAAAGGGTTGAAAAACTCATGTGGACACGTTTGAAGCGTGGTAGACCTATTGGTTCCAAAGATAAAAACTCTTGAATGAGAAAGGGAGCTAAAATGCAAAATGACCTAATCGAAAAGGTTGAAATCCCAAAAGATTCATTTGACATAATTAATGGTTCGGCTTCAGAAGAACCTCAGGTATATGAAATTGTTGAAAATGATGAGATCTTAATAAATTATGTCATGAATCACATAATATGGAACCAAAATGAAGTTAACATTGACGAAACTTTTACTTATAACATAGAGATGAATGTTATGAATGACAATGAGGATCAATAAACAATGATCATTGAAGATTGTCGGCAAAGAAAAGATTGGCTAAAATAATAAGCAAAGAAGCATAATTATATTTGCTTACTAAACGAAAGGTTTTTGGACGTATAGTTCGCACACCTAAAGTTGTGAAACCCGTTGGGTACATATGGATTTTTGCGCAAAAATCAAATTAAGAATGATGAAATTGTTAGATACAAAGCACAATTGGTTGCTCAAGGTTGTTTACAAAACCTTGTATTGATTTGTGAAAAAACATATTCACTAGTATTGGATGCAACAACATTACAATATTCGATTATCCTAGTTGCACAACAAGGTTTGCATTTACATCTAATAGATGATGTTACAACCTATTCGTACGGTTCTTTTGAGAATCATATTTATATGAAAACCCCTGAAGGATTTTATTTACCTAACAAGACAACTTCTAAAGAGGGTTATTCAATAAAATTGAACATGCTCTTTTATTGATTAAAGCAATCAGGACATGTGTGGCATAATCATCTTATTGAGTACTTATTAAAAGAAGGATATAGAAATGATCCTATTTGTTCTTGTATTTATATGAAAAGATCCAAAAATGAATTTGCCATAATTATTGTTTATGTAGATGACATAAACATCGTTTCCTAAGGAGCTCACAAAAACAATTGATTACTCAAAGAAATAATTTGAGATGAATGATCTTTGAAGAGCAAAGTCTTATTTGAAATTAGAAATTAAGTATTTAAATAAAGGTGTTTTTATACGGCAAGAGGCTTATATAATTAAGGTGTTTAAAATGTTCTAAATGGACAAGTCGTGTCCATTATGCACTCTAATAGTTGTGAGGTCGTTAGATGTTGACAAAGACTCTTCTTACACCTCAAGAAAATGATGAAGATCTTCTTGGTCTAAAAGCATCATATCTTAGTGTCATAAAAACACTGATGTATCTTACTAATTATACTCGATCTAATATTGCATTTGCTATAAATTTTTTAAGCAAGATATAGTTCTTCAACTACAAGAAGAAAATGGTTTGGAGTAAAACATATACTTCATTACTTTAAGGGTACTACGAATATGAGCTTATTCCATCCAAATGATTCAGATTCAGACCAATGGGTTATGTATATGCATGTTATTTTACATATTCTCACAATGTCACAATGGTTGATCACAAACAAGATGTTTGTTCGCATGTGGTAGCACAATGGTTTCATGAAGGTATATGAAACAAATCATAGTAGCAACATCCTCTAATCATACAAAATTACGAGCAAAGTTGTGAATATGTTTGGTTAAGGTCTATAATTCAACATGTGCAAGAAACTTGTGACTATCCCGACAAAGATGGAATCAACAACCCTATATGAAGATAATAGTGTATTGTTCAATTGAAAGGATGATATAGATATCCAAAAATTCATTCATGTGAAAATATGGCAAGTCTATTTATGAAGTTTTTGCCGAGAAGAACTTTTGAGAAAATGATTCACAAGTTCGGACTCCGTCACCTTAATGATGTAAGTTTACATGAGGGGGAGAAATATAATGTGTGATGAACAATATTGTATTAAAGAATACTGAATGTTGTACTCTTTTTCCTTCACTAGGTTTTTCTTATCCCAAAGGGTTTTTCCTAGTAAGGTTTTAACGAGGCACATTCTTTTATCAATGGACACTTAAGGGAGTGTTATGAATTAATGAGTGTCCATTGATTTGATACGTTTACTCATATGATTGATACTCATATGATTCATTACTCTTTATGTAAATATTTGTATTAACTAAGTTGATTTGTTTCCTTTATGGATTACATGTTGTATATATAAATAGGACTCTTACTATCAATAATAATACATAAATGAGTTGCTCCCTATTTTCTCATTCTCTATTCTCTATTGTTTCTTCTCTTCTCTCTTATCTATTATTCCCTATGCTATCCACTTTATTTATATACCCAACCTAGGATATATGAGGCACGTGTTTTCAAATCTTTACTTCTCCTAAAAAAGTCTTCTTTATTTAGGTTATTCCAAAAATTACATTCTGAAAATCATATTCAAAAAATTTAAAAAAAACTTATTCTTAAAATTTTTAAAAACAAATAATCCAAAAATCATTATTATGAAAATCAGGGATGCACAAAAAATTGAGAGTACAAAAAAAATCCTTTTCGAAAACACTAAACCCAATAAACTTCGAAAGAAACAAAATAAAAAAAAAACAAGAACTAAGAGATATTGTAACATTCTAATTTTAGCAGCTTAAAAACTAATAAAGTAGGAATGTTTCACTATAGTAGTCAAAATAGAAGATCTAGTGTATAAAGTATATTAATATAGTTCTAGAAGAGATAAAACTATAAAAGTATAACATTTATACAAACCAACTAAAATCCAATTCTAATTTTAAGTACAGACTACTCACTTACAACAACTCCCATTGAAATTTCTATCAACCTAAAAGATGGCTCCTCATCATCCAGAGGTGTCCTAGCATTTGCAACCACATCTACTCCAATCAAATAGGTGATCATCGCAAAAGAAATACAAACAACACAAGACAAAAACACATAAGAAGGGTAACTAATGTAAACAAGGAATATTCATATGAAAACTTAACTTAAATTACCAAAATAACACATAGGCATACATAAAAAAAGAGATATAGTTGACACTAAACTCAATTATCCGGATACAGGTCTAACATCGGATCCCCTAGCAACCTGCACCTGCGGATGGTTCCCAAACTCTGCACAGTTTGGCCTCAAGGGGTTATCACCCAACTATCAACAAGGTAAATCTCCTTCGCACCTAGGACCTGATCAAGTCGAATGACTAGGACCTCTTGTTGCTCTTGACGACATAACTCATTGTAATCTATTTGAGTGTGAATGAGTATTAGAGTTTTAGGATATCAACCAATAATGAATCCTTATGTCAATACATACACTAAAACCTCCACACAAAATTTATCCTCAAAATTCTTATCATCACATCACATTCGATACTCACAAACAGTATATGTGCAATCCAATAATCATCTTATATACCCAAAATGACATTTTTATCTCAATTCATAGCAATAAGGACTATAGAATCCAGTTCAATTATACACAGAACATCTAAAGTAACCAAAACAACAAAAATAGGAAAGCAAAGCAATTGGCGCTATACATGAAATACATCTAAATGGTGAAAACCATTTCTCTAACAACATACTTCAAAACAAAGATCCCACCAATCAAAATGAATATTCACGTGTCTAGGATCAGTTGTCAAAATTTTAGCTTAATCCGATAGTAAACGAAGCGGGGATCTTCATTTTACCAATAAGGCACAGTGTTGAAAACTGGGTAGTGCTCAGCGTCAAAAAGTGGTGCCCAATGTTGATCGGCTCGTAAAAGCCAATGCTCATTGCTGCCATGGTGAGGCTTAACACTGTATCAAATATCAGCAATCTCAAGTTAAGGTTTTTGAGCAATCTAGACGTATTTCATTACTCCAATTGGTACTTATACTATAGGCAGCGGTCAAAAAGAGTTTTAAATTATAGTAGGTAGCACAAATTAGATCCATGATCCAACAACTCCATCTTTCTCAAATACCCCAAATTCAAACAATGCAATCAAATCCCAATTCAATCATTCACAATTCTAAGATATCACAATCATAAACTTCAATAATTTCCCACAACATAACAATCAAATTATCAAACTTAGTTACATCACAATCATGCAACAATATACTCACTCACTCTAAAAAAACTATTAGCTTCCCTTACCTGTTATCTTGCTTAGGCAGCTCTATAAACGTCAAATGCCTCTAACTCCACAAGATGCTCTATCTACACATAGAAACATCACAAGAACGACTAGGACATACCGTTATGATCACTGATCAACAAAGAATCATATTGATGATTAAAACGATGCATGAAAGTGAAAGAGGGCTCACATACGACAAAAAACATAACTAGACCAAAAAGTGAGTGAAAACTCATCTTACGCAAACAAAGAAACTAATCTATCCAACTTGAAGAGCTCGTCGAGAGGATCAATCCTATGGTCTTGGTTCTTCAATCAAGCGATCAAAGAGACAAAACTCATAGAGAGAAGTCAGAGAACTCTAAGGAAAAGTGGTTTCCAAAGAGATAGCGTGTTTAAAATAATGAAACTCTTTTATACCAATTCTATTTATACTAAAACCTTTTAATATTAAAACAACTGAGTCTCACTAGTTTTAAATTACTATCACTTCTAAAATGCCATTTTCTAGGGTTTCACAAATATCACTAAATCATGTACAAGATCAATGTGGTATAAATGTCAACCAATTCTAACGTTTAAGGATGGACATGAATTTTTCAATATCCAGTCTAAATAAATTTTAGATCTAACAAAAGGTATGTATATCAATTTAATTTATGCACTATTTGAGAGGAAATTTCCAAAGTACATGTCATGTACTCTACCAAAGAAATATGGGATACATTAGCTTTGACTCACGACAGTTCAAAAGAAGTAAGAAGAAGTAAATGAATTATATTGATACGTCAATATGAAAAGTTTTCTACGGAAGAAAATGAAACTATTCAATCAATGATAACACGTTTGCAAACATTGCTTAATAGTTTAAGGTCCGTTGGTACTATATATTGTAATTAAGATGTTAATGATAAAATCTAGCATACTCTGCCTCCAAAGTGGGGAGCACAAGATACAAATCTAAGAGCATCCAAAGATAGTGAAGAAATGTATCTGGAAGAACATGTAGGTATTCTTATTGTTCATGAGCAAATCTTTCAAGGGGTTGTGTTGGAAGTCCTACATGTACTAAGATATGCCTATTTATAGTATATAAGTGTATGCAAATCTTATCTTATAAGCTAATTTTGTAAAGTTGTGTTAAACTTAAATTTCACATGTTAATAGTTCTAATAACTCATTATATTTCGCGATTCAAATAAAGTGTTGACAAGTTTTAATATCTGTAAAGTAATTGCTTATGTGAGGTAGGTTATGCTAGTGTGTCAAATTGTGGTGTTACACATTGAGAGGTTGAAATGCATATTTGATAAAATGGGTTGTGAAAAGGATGTGCAATGGCATGAAATGTCATAGTTACTACTTTGCCATGAATGGATTCTCATATGAACACCTTGAATTGTTTGCAAGGATGGTAAACGATGAAGTGACTTTTGTAGGTGCTCTTTGTGTTTGTTTATAAAGGGTTGGTTAATGAAGCAAGTGAATATTTTAAGTGGATGTTGAATCAATATTGTAATAGTCTTATGATTCAATATTATGGTTACATGGTGGATTTATACAACATAATTAGTAATTTTGAAGATGGTTGGAATGTGGTGAAATTAATGCCTATGAGATGTGATGAAATGGGATGAGATGCTTGGAGACATTAAAACTTGTCAAGTATTGATTAAGTTAGACCCATAAATAAGACTACCTACGTGCTTATTTGTGAGATGCATGCAAAGTTGAAATAGATAAAGGAAGTAGAGTATTTCAACATTTGAGAGCATGACTTAGATAAAAAAAAATTCAACTAAAGGAAAAGTCATGTAAGTAGACCATGACTTCAGTTCAAAATTACATCATTGAAGTGGTAACTCCATACATAACTTCATTTGTTTAATTTGTATTGAAGTTATACCATGTGTACACAACTTCTCTTATATAAAAATATGGTTAAATATGTTTTTGGTCTTTAAACTTTTAATGAAAATTGGAATTGGTCCCTCTTGAAAACCTAGAACTAATTTAGTCCCTTATCTTTAGAAATGTGTGGATTTAATCCTTTAAACCATTTTTTTAAGTTTATTTGACGTTTCAAATGCATTTCTCAACTAACATTGAAGGGAACATGTGTTAAATAGTGTAAACAAACTAAAATACTATAATGAAATGTGTTTGATGCGTCAAATAAACTTAATAAAATTTGGTTAAAAGAATTAAATTCATGCATTTACAGAGTTGAGGGAGTAAACTGGTTCAAGGTTTCCAAGAGAAATTAATTCTAATTTTCATTAAAAATTGAAAGACCAAAAACATATTTAACCCTACAAAAATATTACAGAAGTCATTAATGAGGAATACTACTTAATCTAATTATCATATGATTATATAATTAAAGTTGTTCATGTGAGTACAAGATCTCCAATTGACAATTTTGAGTTAAGTTATGCAAAAAAAAAAAAAAAGCTTCTATTCTTAAGTTTTTTATGTAACTTATATTTCTTAAACTCAATTTGTTTTTAATAAAGTCGTGCACACAAAATACATTCTACTTGCTAATGTAAAATTGTAAATTTTTGTCAATTCTAATAATTTTAAAATGAAATTGGGTCATATTATAAAGTTTTAAATATTGTCTATATTATATAGATTTTATAATAATCCAATCATTTTAAGTGTAATGATGCATCTCATAGGACATACAAATGCTCTAAAAACCCTTTAAGAATAAAAGTTATATACCACATTAATATATCACCTGATTGTCAAGAAAAAAAAATGTTATAATGTCTATCAAAAGTCGTGTGTTAAAATTTGTTATTAAATGTTGGTATTAATGTCTTAATAATAATAAAATAGTATTGGTATTACTTTGAGATGATATATTAACATGAGTCAAAATTAAATATGTAATTAGAACTTTATAAAAATTAAAATCACATATTCACAAAAATTATGAGAATTTTTGTATCAATAACACTAAAAGTTATTAAATTGATAAAATAAATAGAATATAATAGAAACTATAATATAATCATTCATTAGGATATGTTAAAAACATAAAAGACAAAGGTCTCCTCTAATTAAACCTTAAACATGCAAGAAAACAGTCAACAGAGAAGAGGGTAACAAGATTCTCTATGGGAGGTTAGCTTTTTTAAGTTGAAGTATGTTTTTCCTTTTTAAACTAAATTATATACTTATTTTTCTATTTCGTTTTTATAGTGTATGATTTTTTTTTTCAATAAGTGACATGTAAGCTATGAGTTTAATACTAAACTATAATATAATCACAATGCACAGTTAGTTAAGAAAAATAATGTTTTATGTGATTTTTATAAAATGTAAAGATAAATAAAGTATAATTTAGTTTAATAACAAAAACACCACTTTTAAAAATATTTAAAAGTGAAAAAACATATATCCTAACCCGATTTTGTAATAATTGTTGAGATCGAAACTGAAGGAAGAAAGAGAAGCCAAAGGAAGCAAAGATCCCTGATCTCCCCCTCCATTTCTGACCCCAACATCACATCAAATCAAACCTGAGAAAAAACCCTAATCCTCACGCCTCTTTTCATACACAGAAATCGTGAGAGAGAGAACACAACACTTGCAATTTTCTCTTTTTCATGCACATTGATGAAAGAGGCTCAAGATCCTCCCTGACCCATTAACCGCAACAATCTCAAACCCCAGAATTCGGCCACACCCACTTCCCAAAATCCTTCCTTCTGAACTCACCCATATGCTCCAACACCACACACTTCCCATTTTCACCACTACCATTGATTACTATTAATGGGTGTTGAGAAAAAATGGTTCTTCACCCTCTTCACCGCAGCATTCCTCTCCCTCTCCATTCTCATGTTCTCTTCCTTCTCTTGCTTCACCTTTCCTATGCCCTTTCCCTCTATTGTCCACCATGGTCCTCACCACCCTCCTGCTTTTGCCTACTTCATATCTGGTGGCAACAAGGACGGTGACCGGATCTTCCGGTTGCTGCTGGCAGTCTATCACCCCAGAAACCGCTACCTGCTCCACCTTGGAATGGATGCCAGGGATGAGGAGAGGAAGAGGCTGGGCGCCGCGGCTATGTCGGTGCCGGCGATTCGTGCCTTCCGGAACGTGGATGTGGTGGGGAAGGCTGACTATGTGACCTACATGGGGTCATCCAATGTGGCTGTCACTCTGAGGGCTGCTTCTGTGATGATGAAACTTGATGGGGGGTGGGACTGGTTTGTGACTTTGAGTGCGCGGGATTATCCCCTTGTCACCCAGGATGGTAATGCCAATACGGTAATTTCTGTTTTGGATCATGGGTTTGTTTGCACTGTGGAGTTGCTTATTTTGGGGGGTGAACTTTTGTGATTGTTTTTGTCTGTTAGTGGCGTGATGATTTTGATCATTGGAAAGTTTGTGTTGATGGTTTGTTGGTCTTCATATGTTTCGTTTTGGTCTTAATTTCTGAACTCATAGGTGAAAAGAAGAGATTTCTTGGTGATTGGTTGTACTTAATAAAATAATGTGTTGTAATATAACCTTGTATGAGTTGAGAGGACCTCAAGAAAGGGGAAAGAAGTTTGGAGTTGAAAATGGAGAGGTTCAACGTAGAGGGAGCACAAATAGTGAGAGGAGTGTGGAGGTAGAGGTAGTAGTATCATATGTTCAAGGCCGATTGGGGATTTGGGGTTCAAGGGTGTTTGGAGTGGAGGATATGAAATGAGCCTCTTGCTAGAGATTTGTAAAACACTTCCTTCGGTGCACCAAACGAACTCAGCTGACCAATTTAACAAAGCTGAAGTTCTTGGTGTGGTTTGATTCCTTGTACTTGGGAATGTTTTAGGTTATTTTATACTTGTGATTGCTGTTTATCTTGTTTGGTAATTCTTTTCACACTCCACAATAGTTTAATGCTTTGGATTGGCATGATTGACTAAATGCTTTGATATTTTCTATTTATGGGTAGATGAAGATATTCGTTGTGAGCTGAATGTGTTATGTGTTCCATGAACACTTGAAATTAGACCAATAGGTCCGGTGAGCTCACAAGGGAGTAAATACTGGATACTATCAAACGGGATCGTACTAGTTGAGTTATTAATAAAACTACTATAGGCATACTCAACAGTATGCATTGCTAGATAACAATCGCATATTATTCTCTCAGCAAGACAAGACAACCAATTAGATCACCTAGACCACAGTTAACAACCTTAGTTTGAGTAGCAATAAGTTGTTACCAAACAAAATAGAATTTCATGCCACACAACTTACCTTGGATTTCCAGAAATAACTCAGAAACTTCATCCTTCTTACAAGATAGAATAAGCCAATATGTGGAGACACCCAATCTGTTTGAGGAGCAACTTTCAATATATGATGTTGATACACAAACATGAACTCTGAATGCAACACAAAACAGACTTGGACACGGACCCTGGAGGCAAAACAAAACAGACACTTTGTGCTACTTTGTGCCTGTTCTATAAGCTTTAGGAGCAACCCTGCGATAGCTAAAACTAGAAGAGCTGAAAACCCACTATGGTCATTATTGCACTAACTTGTTTCTGGTGATGGATTTGCCCGGACGGATAGATGGCAAAGAAAAGAAGGGAAAGCATGAAAAGCAAAATTGGTGAAAAGGTGAAAAAACACGAAGAACAAAATCAAATTCCCATTCCTACTTTCTTTGCATACATGGGAAGATTTGTGGGGAAACTTACATATAATTGATTAGAAATGAAAATGTAATCGAATATATATATGTATGTATATATATATATATATATATATATATATATATGTATGTGTGTGTGTGTATATATATATATATATATATATATATATATATATATATATATATATATATATATATATGTATGTGTGTGTGTGTACATATGTATAGATATATATGTATATACATATATATATATATATGTATGTATATATATATGTATATATGTGTGTGTATATATATGTATATGTGTGTATATATATGTATGTATGAGGAATTAATCCACTTTTTTTCTTGTGCCTCCAAAGAATCTGTTGCAAAAATATTGCTAATATTGTTCTTCATTGAGCTATGAGATTTGAGCCATCACCAACTCATCTTGGTGTTTCTCGCCATTTTTCTGACCGTTCAATCACTGCAAGCATTTTTAATGGGTTTTAGGACTTTATATTGACATTCCTCTCATTTAACTCTGAAGTTAGCATCTCTCTTTCCAGGTTTCGGCTTTTGTTTCTTAGTCGATGGGACCAATGGTTGTTGATACCTTCTGTTCTGATGAAAGACATCTGGTGGATATTTGCTTCTGCACTGCAACTACCCTTGATTTATAATCTTTTGCCGCATACACCAACAATCACATCTGATCCGTACTGAAATTCAGTAGCTGAACCTTTTTTGCAGACAATCTGACTTAAGTCAGTGTCTCACTGTCGTGTTTCCTGTAGAGAAGTGTGGACCTCTTTCTTCTCCCTCCAAGTAATTTTAGCCTTCACCAGTTTCTTTAAGTAATTTGTATGCCTTTTCTTCTCCACTTCGTGGATCATCCTTTGCAACCATCACAATCTTCAGCTATAATCCTTAACCATACATAACAGAATCCCAACCTCAGCCCACTCACTCTTATGCTTACCACTGTTGCCTTGCCTTCCCAAATTTTCTCTCCTCTGAATCTGTTGGGTCCTGCGGGATTTCTTTCCTCACTTTACCATCCACTTTGCTTGTTTGGGCTCATCATTCCTGTTAATCAGGAATCGAAGAGAATATTGGCACAGAAGTTTTTGATGAAATACTGATGTCCTTCAATTGATGTCAGTGAATTCTTGCATCCCTGACCCCACATCAAGTGCTGGGGAATCTCAGATTCTCTTTAGGTTTGACTTCAGGTTGTGATTACCTACTTGTTTGGCAAGTGCTGCACTCTATTCTTTACTGGCTATACTTTTTATCTGGCCTGGCATAACCCTGTTCATAAACAAACTTTGATATACAGCTGATGTAAGAACATGTATTGTTTTTGTTTGTATATTATTTTTCCAGATCAAGAACATTTACTGTCATTATTTAATTTCATCTTACAGGTGAAATGCTGTATATGACTTCAATATTCTGAACTTTATTCACTGAAAAATGCTGTGCTATTCTTCTTTTTAAGCACAACTCATTGATGATATTCTCAGTTATCAATATATCTTTCTTTCTGCAGAATTTCCAACTTTCTAATCCATACTCTTTTGTCTGTATCAGATCTGGCCCATGTTTTCTCTTCTGTTCAGAGGAACCTCAACTTCATTGATCACACGAGTGACCTTGGATGGAAAGAGTAATGAAAACTACTGATAATTTTAGTTTCTTCATTGTGATACTGTGGTAATTCTACATTTTAAGCACTGGGTCATATATTTTTGTATTTTTTGACCCATGCAGAAAAGACAGATTCCAGCCTATTGTAGTTGACCCAGGAATATATTTAGCTAGGAGAAGTCAAATTTTTCAAGCTACACAGAAGCGGGATACACCTGATGCATTCAACCTTTTCACAGGCAAATTTTCTTTCATACAATGTCTGCGCAACTCAATCTATGGGCTTTGACAAATGAATGTTGAATGCTTTTCTTTCCTAGCAGGTTCCCCATGGGTCATCTTGAGCCGATCCTTCTTGGAGTTTTGCATCTTTGGCTGGGATAATTTACCTCGAACACTCCTGATGTATTTTACAAACGTCAAGTTATCCCAAGAAGGTTATTTTCACTCAGTCATTTGCAATGCACCGGAATTCAAGAACACAACAGTAAATGCTGACTTACGATATATGATCTGGGACAATCCTCCAAAGATGGATCCACTCTTCCTTAATGTATCTGTTTATGACCAGATGGCAGAAAGTGGTGCTGCTTTTGCTAGACAGTTTGAAGCAGGTGATCCAGTTTTGGACATGATTGATAGAAAGATACTTAAGCGTGGGCGTAATCATGCTGTGCCAGGTGCGTGGTGCTCAGGCCGGAGGAGCTGGTGGCTGGATCCATGCTCACAATGGGGTGAGGATGTCAATATTCTGAAGCCAGGTCCCCAGGCTAAGAAGCTCGAGGGTTCTGTTTCGAACCTTCTTGATGACTGGAGCTCACACACGAATCAGTGTCTTACTGCAAGTGAAGAGACACAAGACTAGAAAGATCTTTGGAATGGCGTGCATTGTTGTTGTGCACCTCGATTCATTGACCAGTTGAAGCTGCTATTAATTTGAGGCACATTCTTTGGTCACCAATGCAATTCAATTTTTGGGGAGGGGGTTGATGAGGCTCTCGTGGCTCTTATTGGGAGTCTAGTACAGTCTTAGAGCGGGGAAGGGTATGCTAGAGATTTGGGGTCTTGATATTTCCAGTGGATCCTCTGATGTCTTCAACCCATTTGATCAATTAGGAGAGCTTGCAGCCCCTGCTTCCATATTATCTTATTATATGTACTGTATGTTTCTTTCACCCTCTTAGGGATTTTAGACTTTTAGAACAGAATGTTCATTCTTTACAAGATATGCTTGTCATTTTCCACGCTCTCACTCTTTTCCCTTGCACCACTTGATATTTTGGATACATTTGTTTTGGACCACTGATACTATAAAGGACATATCTTTTTGAAGGGAGAAACACAGAATCTGCAGACAGGTCACCTCAAAATATTGAAAGTCCAGTAAATTTGCATTGAACTGTTGCTATTATGTTGAATCTTCATTTCTAGCTCTTGCTCAAATTTCAAAATTTGTGACATTTAAGATCGTACAGAAAGCCTACCTGTTTCCTCCATTTTTGTCCATGTTCTTTAATTCCAGATGTAAGGGAATGTCTATTACTCTCACGTGTTTATTACTCACCCAAACCCAAATAAATAACTTGCAGTGTTTCGATACCATTTGATACCAGATGTTTAGACATGATTATATTTACGTGATAATCAATATTGAATATAGGGAAAATAGGGATTGATATTAATCTCTCTTGTATAAAAAATACATATAGGGGCTGTATTTATAATAAAGATCATATGGACTAAGTCCAAAATACATGTGAAGAATAATAACAATAGAAATAGAAAATAAGATATTAAAGATATCTTAACACTCTCTCAAATTATTGCATATGTATCAAGCTTGTTACAAATATAACTAATTCTGGTCCCCGTAAAGATTTAGTGAAAATATTTGTTAACTGATTACTTGAGTTAACAAACTTGAGTTAACAAACTCAATCTTGATGTCTCCAGACATAATCTTTTCTCGAATGAAATGACAATCAATCTCAATGTGTTTAGTCCTCTTATGAAAGACAGGATTATAACTGATATGAAGAGTAGCTTGATTGTCAATGTCATTTGATTAATGTCTCTAAACTATAATTCTTTGAGCAACTGCTTAAGCCAAATAAGATCATAAGTGGTTGAAGCCATGACTCTATATTCTGCTTCTGCACTAGACCTTGCTACAACACTTTGTTTCTTGCAAGAGATTAAGTTACCTTCAATAGAGACACACAATATCTGGATGTAGATCTCCTATCACAAGGAGATCTTACCCAATCAGCATTTGAATAACAAACAACTTTTGTTTAGTTATTAGAACCATATATATATATATATATATATATATATATATATATATATATATATAGATATAGATATATATATATATATATATATTACTCACCCAAACCCAAATAAATAACTTGCAGTCCAAATGTTTAGACGTGATTATGTTTACGTGATAATTAGTATTGAATATAGGAAAAATAGGGATTAAAATTAATTTCTTTTGTATAAAAAAAATACATATAGGGTCTGTAGTTATAATAAAGATCATATGGGTTAAGCCCAAAATACATATGAAGAATAATAACAATAAAAACATAAAATAAAATATTAAAAATATCTTAACAATCAGAAATTAAGGAGATCCTACACCCGTAAGACCTCAACTGATGTGGAACCATGCAATATATTGTTGTCAAAGGCTTTAATATGTGACTCTAAAAATTGATAGAATGATGAAACATGTCAATTGAAACATTGTGAGATCGATGCATGCCACTGTTTGTGATTGTGGATTGAATTTGTGTATGGTCAATCAAACAAAATTTGGAATGTGGTATATGGATAAGCCAATACTAGCTAGAGAAGTGTGTGTTTTTCCATTGTTAACCGAGTAATCTACGAAGTATATGTAGATGATCCAATTTAAGATGGAGCACTTAAACTCTTCAAGGCGCCACTAGATTGATACATAACACAATCTGTTTCAATTTCTTTTGATGAAATACGTACAAACTTATTTTATCTAGGCTCAAGGCTCCCCGTAAAGCAGGTTCATGTAATCAATGAAATTTCATTTCCATCTATGCAGAGCCCAATTCAGTCACTCTATGATCATTCTATAAATAAACTACATCGTCTCAAACCAGTTTGTAACTAATCATATATAACTACAAACAACAAAGTCGCATTGCCTCTTATGCAGATTTAACTTTTGAAGATATTAATTAAAGTACTCAATTTGTACTATATAACAGAAGCTCCATTTCATGAAGTTCATTTCTGCAGCAAGAGAAGAACAATCAATTCTTGCAAGTTTCCTTTCATAAAATATCAAATGCACCAGTATTTTTCTTCTTCAAAATAATTCACCTAAAACTCAGTCGATTTTGCAAGCAAGCTAAAAAAAAGAATGCGTGTCCCCTTGTGCCTTTGTTCACTATACCATGTAGTTAGTTCCTGAATCTATATCATTATGTAATAACATCACCTTCTGATAATTCTTTAACTAAAAGTATACATTCTCTAAAACCAGGTTTTTTTTTCCCTTCTAGGCAATTGACTTTGGCTTATTACGGAAGTAGGCAGGTTTTCAAAAAATTACAGAAGTAGGCAAAACGTTTTGGGGGTGCACATTTTCGTATGAAGAAATCGTGTAGTCCCCATACGTTGTTTGATTAGAATATGTCAACAAGCGAAATCGTGTGGGGGGTGAACGATCTTCAAAGGAAATCGTTGGGGGGCTGCACGTTTTTAGATGAAATCGTACGGGGGGGATACGTTTTTCATTAAGTAATCGATTACCGTATGTTGTAATCGATTACTGCATGCGTTGCTGTTTTCTGGGTGTAATATAATCGATTATAGACGAAGTGTAATCGATTACATGGTTAATGCATTTTGTTCGAGTGAATTGTAATTGATTACAAAGGTATTGTAATCGATTACAGTCCATATTTAAAAAAAAAGGTGATTAAATTAGAATTGGATACAGAGGCGAGCATAATAATTTGTTCTGATTATATACAGTTTTTTGGTCCATCAAAGAATAAAGTATTTCAACTTGTAGTTGATGAAGGCATAAGAAATATTAATGTTCATAGAAAATTGTCTTAGTTTTGACATTGTAGAAAGAAGAAAAAAACATTGAAAATTAAATTAATTGAAATAAAAAATGTACAAATTATTGGCGAAATGGACATTGTCCCCTATGATGACCCTCAGTGCGACAATAAGAGCATTTTTTTG
>Ga0209589_1006576_pt1 | contig 19144 bp, 8 predicted proteins | sample CowpeawhiteBW_FD_187525 | JGI IMG/M metagenome (GOLD analysis project Ga0209589, IMG submission 187525) | Root nodule microbial communities of legume samples collected from California USA - Cow pea white BW (SPAdes) (version 2) | ecosystem: Host-associated > Plants > Roots > Nodule | place: USA...
AGCCTCCTCTTGTCTTCTCGAGTAGGCTTGTATCCCAGGCCGTATCTATTCCTTTTCTCAGTGACCTCCAGGGGAAATATCAGTCCTTGCTTGTCCTTGCCTAGCCCTTTTCCGTATTCGTATCCCTCTTTTAGCATGATCTTGGCAGTCATAAGGGAGGCATGAGACAATTGTGGGTTCATCGGATATGGCTCTACATAGGTATTGCCCACAATTTCCAAGGACTGGAAAGCTGTCTCAAGGGCTTCTTCTGCTACTTCAATATATCGAGAAGACGAAGGTCCACTCACCAAAATATCTTCCTCTCCTGAAACTATCACTAGTTTATCACCCATGACATACTTCAACTTTTGGTGCAAGGTTGAAGGCACCACACCTGCTGAATGAATCCAAGGGCGGCCCAACAAGCAGCTGTATGCTGGGAGGATATCCATTAATTGGAAAGTTACTTGAAAGACGCACGACTCGATTTGGATTGGCAGTTCTACCTCTCCCATCACTTCTCTCTTGCTCCCATCAAAAGCCCTCACGATCATTGCGCTTGGTTTCATGTGAATACCTTCACACGGTAGCTTTCCCAATGTCGCTTTTCGCATTACATTCAAAGAATAACCGTTGTCGATTAATACTTGCGCCACAACATGATCCAGGCATTTCACAAAGACATGAAGGGCCTTGTTGTGTCCTCTCCCTTTAGTAGGTATCTCCTCGTCAGTAAAAGTGAGGTAGTTGTTAGCGGTGATGTTGCTAACAATTCCCTCAAAACTGTCCAGAGAAATGTTTTGTTCCACATGTGCTCCACTGAGTATCTTCATTAGTAGCTTTCTATGTGAGGTTGAATGCATGAGTAAATCCAAAAGAGAGATCCGAGCATGCATGCGATTCAGCTGCTCGACCACTTTATACTCGCTTTGTTGTATGAACTTCAAAAACTCACTAGCATCTTCATTAGATATTTCTCTCTTGTCATCTTTTCTCAGACCTTCATCGGTTTGTATCATCTTCATCTTCAAGAATTCTTTAGCATTTTTGGTCATCATCGATTCACTATTACTCACACCATCTTTCATCAAGATCGGAGGCGTGAATATTCGACCACTCCTAGTCATTCCACCAATACCCGAAATGTTTTCAACCACTGGCTCACCACTGGTAGGCTGACCTTCTATTCGCTGTTCCCCACCCGACACACATGCACCATATTTCCACGAGACAACTTTCTCACTCTTGTAAGGAAAAAAGGATGGTGCTTGGATAGTAATAGGTTGCCTTTCTTGCATTGCTAGTGTAGGGGTGGATCTGGTGAAATGAATCACCAATGGCTCTGGCAAAGTCACATCGGGTTTCCCGCCATCCTGTGCAAATACTTCCTCCTCCATACCCTCACGACATACTTGCACCAAATTTCTGTCGAGCAAATTTTGTAAAACATCCTCGAACTTGGTGCACTCATCGATTGAATGTTTAGCACCCGGATGGAATCCGCATTTTTCACTCAAGTTATATCCCCCTTTTAACAGACCCAATTTCAACAATTTCTCAAAAATAAACTGCTTGGAGCTCTGGATTTCACTCACATTCCTTACTAGCTTGTGTTCCCTATCCTCGACGACATTTGTCGAAGGATTCCCATGTCCAGAAAGAGGATTCGCTTCAACACTAGGTTTGTCTTCGTGAAACTTTACCCACCCTGAGTTGATTAAAGCTTTCACTTTGTGTTTGAGGGCTACACACTTCTCAGTAGAGTGTCCAACTCACCCTCCGTGATAATCACATTTAGCATTTGGATCATAATTCTTTAGGAACGGGGGTTGCATAGGCTTCATCAGACAAATTGCCACCAAGCGCTTTTGGAGAAGATGCGGTAACAATTCCGTATACGTCATAAGAATGGGAGTGAACTGAACAAAGTTCCTATCTTGATTCCTCCTCATATTGGTGTTTTGACCTACATTTCGGTTGAAACCTGAGTTAGGTTCGGTTTTCCAAGCATTATTCGGGGCATGCTGTGGTTGATAAAGATTTGACGCTTGATAAAACCCTTGTTGCTGAGGTGGTGTTTGATGAACAGACACTACATTGGCCACATAAGGAGGTTGGTTCAAGTGTGGTCGATAATTGTGAGTAGGAGCCCAACTTTCCCACGCTGACATCATTGAGGCTGTGTGTGCTTCCACTTCCTTCTTCTTTCCTGGATGGAAATTGGGTTTCTTAGAAGTTGCAGCCGTGAACGGGCCATATGCAATTTTTCCACTCTTTAACCCGATTTCTATCCTTTCACCAATAATAATGATATCAGTGAAATTGGAAGACACATTCCCCAACATATGCTCATAAAATGGTGATTCCAGTGTGTTTACAAACGTCGCCACCATCTCTTTATCAAGTAGTGGTGGCTCAACCTGAGCAGCCAACTCTCTCCACCGTTGTGCATATTCCTTGAAGGACTCAATATCCTTCTTAGCCATATTTTGCAATTGCAATCTATCCGGCGCGCTATCCATGTTGTACTTATACTGCTTCACAAAAGCGTCTGCCAAATCCATCCAAGAATGAATTCGAGATGGCTCCAAGTGTGTATACCAATTTAGCGCAACACCAGCCAAATTATCTTGGAAGCAATGTATCAACAACTTGTCATCATAGGCATAAGCAACCATCTTTCTACCGTACATTGTCAGATGGCTTTTAGGACACGTGGTACCCTGATACTTTTCAAATTCTGGGACCTTGAACTTATGTGGTATCATCACACCAGGAACCAAGCTTAATCTTGCAACATCGCCGAACCCATAACTTCCACCACCTTCAATGGCTCGAACCCTCTCTTCAAGGATCTCAAGCTTACTCTTAGCCCCATCAATACCGGTGGACACTACCTGGGCCGTAGCGTGCGGTATGACCTTAGCCAAAGCATCTTCGTCAACAGTTATGTTTGGAGACTTTGGTGCTACAGTCACCCTTGGTTCTACGAATGTGACTGTCTCTTTCATTCCTACTCCCGTCATGGGTGTCGTGGCTAATATCGGCCCTTGAGTATTGATCGGTAGTGTATTGTTAGTCATAGGAAAAGAAAAGGAAGTTTGCTCTGCCTCTGAATACTCTCCAACGGGTGGAATGTACCCCGGAGGCAGACCGTACATTGGGAATGGGATTGACATGCCCTGTGCGTTCTGGACTTCATATCGTGGAACCTGAGGGTGAACATTTTCCTCAATCCATGCAGAGGAAGCTTCTCCCGAAGCCTTCAGCGACTTTAAGGCCTCCAGGATCTGGCCCACTTGATCCTTCAGCTGGTTAATGTCGGCCTTCACAACTTCATGAGCCTCTTCCCAGTCTTCCATGCTTCTGTGGTTAGCTCGTGTGCGATAAGGGTGTCGCGGAAATTTTGCTGTTGTATTTGCTTTTGCTCTATTATTTTTATTAAATGAAATGAATTATGAAAAATGAAAAAAAGTGAAAATGAATGCAAAAATTTATCTTAGCCAGAAATTTTAAAGCTGTGAGAACCTTGAGGTAAACATATCATAGAAATTAACATGAAACTTAGTCCATCACATATTGTCAAAACTTCCCGATCATCCACAAGTCTTTTACATCCATTACACGAGAAAAGAAAGAAAAATTATTCTCTAGCCCTGGCTATCATGTTCTTCATCTCCCTTATCAATTCCTTACAATGACTAAAGGACGCCTCAATTTCCCTAGGCGGATTAAATATCGGTAGTGCAGCCTCTGCTTCAGCTAATAATTGCGGAATATCCTCGATTGCTCCATTTGCCAAGGAAGCCAGCTGTGAGAAACATCTCCTCCAATGTTCCATGGCCATTTCCTGCTCAACTGAGTATTCATTCATTCGACTTATCACCTCTTAATGTTCCTTTTCCAATTCAGCTTTGTGCCAACGTTCTTCATCCATCTTCATCTCATAGGTCGACACCATCTCCTTCGTCTGTCGTTCAAACTCACTAATCCTAACTTGAGCGTTGTGCAACCGCTTTAGTGCTTCGGTCTTCTCTCTCTTAAATTCGTCACACAATTGATCCCTTTGGCGCTTAGATGTCGCCGCCGCATCTCCCTTGATTTTAATGCGGTATTGGCTGCAGCCAAGTCCTGTTTAACCCTGAAAGCATGATCTCGTTCTTCTCTTTGTTTCCTAAGAATCCCTTCATATGCTTTTGTCATTTCCTCTTTATCACGTCTCAGATCCACATACTCGTGTCGAAGACTTTGAAGTTCATTAATTAATTTGACATTTTTGAGTTTCATCTTCTCCATTTCTTCTTTCAACCCCTTCATTTCTTCGGACTCAGCAGGTTCTGACCGCTCAGGAGCAGAAGAGTCTGATTTGAAAGGTAACTTGATCGCGTTAACCCTTTCCAGAATCCATCATCGATAAGATATCTTCTCGTCGATTACCTATGGCCTTAGGTCTTTTTCTACGCGCAGGACCTCGCCCTAAGCACTCCTAATTCGTCGAATTAGATCGAGGGAAATTCCTTCTTCATCATAAGTCCAAACAGCAACTAAAGATTCTGGAGTTGGGGAGCTCTTCATCGGACACCCAAATTGTCGTTGAGCCAAGACAGGGTTATAATTCACGCAACTTCTAGTGCCTATTAAGGGGACGTTAGGGAAAATCCCACAAGAAATGACACGTGACTTCGGTAACCCCGGGACACACCATCTAATTCTTCCCCCATTCAAACTCGCACAAAACTGGGCCCATTCCTTCGCCCCCCGAATTTCAATGCCGCCAGGTGGTAATTCTCCAATAAGACATTCGACATTCAATGTACCTAGACGAATTTGGGATATAAACCACACGTACAACACAGGCACACAGCATAGCATCTTCTTCCTCTTGAGTGTGTGGCATAGGTTCAAGCTCCCATACACATCAGCTAGAACCGCCGTGACTGGACTTTCTGAATGAATCTTGTAGGCAACAAACACATCGAGGGCGGCTTGATCAACAAAATTCTCCATGTTAGGGAAGAGTATGACTCCATAAAGTGTGAGAGCCAACACATCCATGAACGTCTCCCCCATTTCTTTTTCCGCCAAACGACGCAGAAGCCCTTCTAAATATCCTTGAGGGATCCCCTTCGAGTTGCCCTTGGAGACCATCTTACCCTTCAGCTCGGTAGGGTGTACCTTCAAGATTCCAGCCAACGTAGAGATAGATGCATGTTGCTCTGAATGTCTGTAAGGGACTTTATCTTCCACTGACAAGCCCAAAATTTGTTCGAACTCTTCTATTATTGGTGCCAATTGAAAATCCTGGAAGGTGAAACATCTGAGTGGCGGATCATAATATTGAGCCAGAGCAGTGACTGCCGATGCTTGGACTTCCACATTCAGCAACCTCAATAAGTTCCCATGCCGCTTCTTGAAAGCATTCTTCTATATAGTCTTCATTTGTTGCACTATTTCCCTTAAACCACTCAAATTACTGTCTATAACTCTGATAGGTAGCTTCTTCTTCAAGGTATCTGACCCTAAATTTCCCCCGACTCGAAATTCCATGTTAATTTCTCTTGTTTCTCACAAATTCAATCACGACCTTAAAATCTCTGACCTAGAATCACAAAAAATGTTGACATGTTATGACAGGGTACATGTTATGCCTGAACAAATAATCAAAATGCATGTACAACGATGCCATAAAAGAATGTACAACTGCATGAATTTATCGCAAATCGAAATAAAATGAGAAAGGCGAGATGAGAATTAAGGTAATGCCTCCCTTTGTGCCTTAATAGAGGTTTGGCGCCTAATGGTTCTACGCTAAATTACATGCCTCACCAGGATTGTTTCTTAATACTTAAAGATCAAGGTCACTAGAGCTATGGCCCACTTCCTAGCATTTCCCACAACAGTTGGTAGACAATAAGATGCGGGAGTACCAACGAAGCAAACAAACTCTAGCTGGGATTCTCACAACGACCACTTGGGAAGTACATCCACTGTGGCATTGCTACACAATCCCCTTTAATTCTAAGTTAGACAGACCCGGGTGTAGGGCCCCACTCATGTAATGTGCAATGTGTGTGTGTGAAGGGAGAATGATGCATACCCAAATCCCCACCTGCAAAACAGACAGAAAACTTCCCAGGCAAATATTGCAATTTCAAAATATTATCAAAATAGGCAAAGTAATTCAAAATACAATTAATCTAAGAAGCAAATATATACAAGCACATATGAAGACAAGAATACACAAATAAAAGAAAGGGAGAAAGAAAACATTAGGAAAATCACATCAAGTTTGAATTTCTAATTAAGTGGCTTGACTCTCTGATATTTCCCCAGTGGAGTCGCCATCTGTCGCAACCAGAATCGCGACGGGACGACGAACCAAAAAAATAGAAAACGAGTTTGAAAAAGAGATTTGGAATCGTCACCATAGTTATTCTGGAAAACTATGGAAAACCATAAAGATAAGACAAGTCTGCGAAAAACCAGATTCTGGATCCGAGAGTCGGTTACGCGTAAGGAAGGTGTTAGCACCCTACAGCGCCCGCCCGAGGGCGGTACCTTTAATTAAAAATGCAAAGTTGACGTGATTTTTAAAATGTTAATTTTCCCCAAAATTAATAAGACAATAATGCTAAAAAGAAACAAAAAATATTTTTTAAAATTTTTTGGGCCCGACAAGGATTGACCTTGGTCCTACGTATTCTCATTCAAAATGAGAAATCAGGGTTACGTAGTTCTTTAAAAAAGACTTTTGTTTGAGAATGTTGATATTTTGTATTTTGAATTTTTTTGGTGCTTTTGAGATTATTTGAAAATACGTGTCACACAACGCGGGCGGTCAGACAAACACTAAAAGAGAAAGAAAACTATTTTTGGTATTTTTTGAAAATAAGTGTCACGTGGTGCGAGCGACCGGACAGACACAATAAAACGAAAATAAATAATAATAATGAAAAAGTAAATAAATATAAAGAAACAAATTAATTAAGAAGGATGAAAGTGGAAAACAAAACACGAGGGTACATGAGTAATTAGTGAGAGGTACATGAAGTAAATGAGGTGTCTTTATTAAAAGTGGGGATAAAAATAAAACAAGTCTAAACTAGGAATAATACACAAATGAGTAGTGGAGTTAGTGAACTTAGGGATGCAGGAAGTAGTTACTAGAGGTGTGTGTAGTGAAACATAGGTTGCAATCAGTGACAACAAAGGGTCAAAAACAGGCCCAAAACAAACAAGGGATCTGGGAGTGTGCAGAGATTAAAAATGGGGGTGCGACAGAGAGAAATACACAACAAAAATAAAACAAATGAGTGGAGGTGCACAGATTAAAAAGGGGGGTGCGACAGAGAAAAATACACAACAAAAACAAAACAAATGAGTGGAGGTGCACAGGTTAAAAAAAGGGGGTACACGAAGAGTTCCTAAAGTAAAAGGGGGTGTGAGAAAAAAGGATGGAGGTGCGGCAAGCTGAAGTGGGCTGATTCATTTTTCCTAAGACACATTAAAACCTGATTAACCTAATGTTTTATCTATGCTCATGCATCTCTTCTTCCCATCACCGCACACCACACCGTCAGTGCCGCCACCGCACTTCCCACCACCGACGAGAGGCCACGCCGTCGACGCCAATCACCATCGGCAGTGTCGCCGGCGAGAACCAAACCCCCCTGAGTCGCTTCTCTTCCTTGCTTCTTCTTTCGCGCGCGAGGCTCCTTCGTCGCACCTCCGTAGCCAACTAAGACCTGCCGCCACCTTACCGGCCACCACGATCGGGACACGCGAGCACTATGGAAGCTCAACCTCCGGCCTTCGCGACCCAGATCGTCACCGCCGCGCCCTAACCCTTTCATTCTTCTTCTTGCGCGAGACAGATGCTCAAGCCTTGCTCCCTCTCTTCTCAGGCTCGACTCGCGCTGCTCTCGCGACACCCAGGGTCGCTGCGATTTGTGCGCGTTTTCCGTTCAAAGCTCCGAACCGCCGGCGGCCTCGCCGCCGACGATGGTTTCTACTCCTTTGTTCATCTTTGTGCTATGATTGGATGTGACTGATCGGAGAAAATGAGACTGGAATGGGGTTTTGATTCGGTGTGAATGGAGATTGCAGAACAATGAGTGGTTTACAAATGTATGTGACTCTGGTTATTTGCTTGTATGTTTTATTTGCAGGTTGAAATTGTGGTGATATGAATTTGAGGTGGTGGTTCTATGAGTGCGGCGGGAAGGTGGTGATAACGGGAAGGATTGGTGTTTGTGTGTATTTGGCTGCCTTTGGGAAATGGAGACGGCATGGATAAATGGAGGTAATCTGTGGCTATCGGGTTCGGTTGGGAAGTTTCTGTGAAGGTTAGAAGATAAAGTTGGTCTATGTGTGTACAGGCGGAGGAGAGGAGAATAGAATGGTGAAGGCGGAGGAGAGGAGAATAGAACGGTGAAGGAGGATGGAGTGTATTACGTGACATTGATGTTAGTCGTTGTAGTTGGACCAAAAGAGCACAACAGAACAACACAACAGACATCATATTCGGTCATTTAACCATGCACAACAAGTCACATACATTTTCAGTTCATTTTCCATGGCAGCGATACTTACCTCTTGATGCTCCTTCACTCGTGCAACCCTTTCTCTTTTCACTGTGGCTTTGTCTTGTTCTCCCAAACCTCTGCGATCTCCCCCAACTCTCCTTTTTTCGTTTTCCTTTTTTTCTTTCAAACTATATGAACTGTATTTTTGAAATGGTATCTTCTCCCCCCGTGAGTGAGCTGCCCCTTGTGCCAAAGTCTCCCTTTTTCAAATGGTTTGACCGTTGTTCTTACCATGCTAGTTTTCTCTTTCTCTCATATTCGGGCCAAAAGTGAGATGCAGGTTGGCTTCTGCCATTCCACCGGCGCTGCCACGCAGTGATACACCTCCCCACCATTTCCTTTCTCATGCCAAGTCTCAAAAGTGCAGAGAAGGCGCACCATTGACTTTCATTTTACTTTTTCTCATTTTAATTATTTTCACTTTTTTTTATATTTTTTCAAAAAGAATAAAATAAAATAAAATAAGAAAAGTAAACAAAAATATTAAAATTTAAATTAAAAGTTTAAAGATAAAATTAAATAAAATAAAGCAAGATAAAATTAAATAAAAATTAAAAATGGGATGAAAGTAATAGGAATATATCTATATACAAATCAATGCTCACTTTTTCCTATTTTTCCCTTCTCCTAATTATTTTAAAGGAAATTTTTATTTCTTACCCGGAAGAAATTGGGTGTTGACAATGTTATAATACCTAATTTACCTACAATTTCAAATCAGGATGTAATTATATGTAAGTAAATCGTAATTTTCTTGTAGTGATTGTTCTTGTAGGTAAATCACACTTATTATTATTATTGTTGTTGTTGTTACTTGCTTTCATATTACTTGTAATCAACTTAAAACTACCTTTCTTTCTCCCCTTGGTCTACATATGATTGAATACAAATTCTTTCTTTCTCCCCTTAGTCTACATATGATTGAATACAAATTGATTTTGTGAGACAAATTGAAGTGTCTTGAAAATGTTTTACTATTATTATTTTTCTTAATTTCTTATAGAGCTTCTTCTAGTGACAAATCTTCTTTGCACTTATCCTTTAGGATTTCATCACAAGGTGAGAGTGTTCTTCTTACTTCATTCCTTAATCCTTTTTCCTTTACAACTTGTTCTTATTTCTATTTTGTTATTTTGAATGTCACTCCATTATTATTACTTCTGCCACTTCCACATGTTGTTCCTTGAGTTTTGCCTTCTCTAATACCCCTTGAGTTTATCAATATCTTACCGTATTAAGAGTGATTACATCAAAGGTCGAGAGACACATGCAAGAGTGCATGATGCATTCCTTATTTTAAGAAAATAATATGTGAAGTAGTTATAATCTTCACATCTACTTGAAAGTGACATATTAAAGTATGGAGAATGCTAACCAGTGCTCTAAGGGCACTGGTTAAGGAATAATAAATGTGCTTTGATATCATCATTTTTACATTGAAAGCTGAATTTATTAAATACAGTAATTAAAATAGTATAAATGTACATAATAAATTTTATAAAGACAAAAATACCCTTTTAAATGTGTAGACAATAACTTACTGTTACAAAACAAGTTTTTGGAATTTTTAAGGTCTCTACTAAAAAAAAATCAATTAAGTCTTAAATTGACACTTTAATTACTCTTTTTTTGTAATAATTTTTAGATGTTTAAGAGTATTTTATTTGTTGGTTTTTCTGTTAATTTATACTTTCTTATGTTATTTTTTTTTAAGTTTTAGATGTTTAACACTATTTTTTTGTTGATTTTTTGTTAATTTAAATTTTAACAACATTAAAACATAGTTATTTTATTATTTAATTAGTTTTTAAATTTTATTTGTGAACATTAAATAAAATATTAAATACATCTGTACAATATTTATGGACATTTTTGTCTTTTAAAAAAAATAAAGTTGCATTAATGGTTATTAGATCAAGTTTTATTTAATATTACACTTATCTATGTATTTTTGTAGGACTCAATGTATATTAATTATCCTTAACCAATGTCCTAAGGACACTGGTTAGCAAGACCCAATATTTTATTATAAAAAAATTTAAACTCTTTAAAAAAATAATTACTATAAGTCACACTCTTAGTTACAAATTCATATTTTATATATATGTATGTATTTAAAAATCTTGCATATTTGTCTAGAACCAAACAATCTGTCAATACACATACAATGGATTTTAAGAAAAATTTTGCTTAGTTTAGGACTTTTGGGGATTCTTTTGGAAATAGGTTTGGTTTGTCATAGCTAGGTTTTCTTGATTTGTATGGATTTTGATTTGGTCTATCATACGTCTATATAATTTTTGTAATATAAATTTATTCTTTAAAAAGTATATAATTATTGAAATATAGGATGTCGTATATGTTTATAATGATATTTTTGTATGAAAAATTGTCCATTAATGTGTGAGAATCAAGCTTTTCTAGAATAAGAATTGAACAAGTATGTTAATTATGAGATATTGTTAAGGGAAACTTCTAAATAGTATTAGTAATTAAAAATTAAATTTTTTATCTTATGGTTGACATTTACTTGGATTTTAAAAAATTATTTTATACACCAAAATTATCTGGTAAAGTACTTACTATTTTATAGAATATATAAAGTTCTATGTACTTGATTTATTCAATAAGAGCTTTATTTGGATTGATGAAATTCAATGTCTATAAAATTAATTAATTTGTATCTTAGTGTTCACATAATAATGTAACCCTCACAATAACTAAGAATACCACATGCAATGTATTTATATAAGAATTGTTACTGTCAACATCACATGCTCATGTGGTTTTCTTACTAATTTTGTAATCTCCAACACCATGTCTTGCTTTTATAAGATTCTGAAACGTGTTCTATTTTGTTTCTTCTCAAATTTATTTCCTTGTTTTACACTTGCTAAGTAAAGACTCTTATGGAAGACGAAGCATAAATTTGAAAAGTAAATTCCGGTTCTCGATCGTTATCGTAAGTAACAATGCTTAAGATCATTCAATAAAAAATGGAATCTTCTTCCTATTCATGGTTTTGTAAGATTGTAATATTGTGTTTAGTTTAGGATTGAGTCTTAATTCTTTTTTTTCATGAACACTAAATCTATAAATAGGACTATAATAGACTTTACGTTCTGATTTAGATTTTATTTTACTTTTGTGATTACCTTGTCATTTGATTTTCTTTTCCTGAGCATTCATAGTTAATTAGTGGAAAAAAAAAATCGTAATGTCAGGAAAAGAAAGAAAGAATGTCACGAAAAGTAAAGGGACGAAGATTTATAATACCAAAAGAAGAATCACTACAAATATATCCAATTAGCAACGAAAACGAAAAAATAACGTTGACTACAAATATTGGAGTAAATAATATTGGTTATGTGAACGCAACACGAAAATAGCCACTACCTCATTAACCTATATAGAATATAATAAAAATGGTTGCATGATCCCATAAAAAATGTATTTACTTTCTTAATCTGTATACATACACATGTAAAGTGCTCTTTTTTGTATAAAAATTATTCCCTTTGCATGTGAAAAAAGGAATGACTAACACAAGGAAATTAGAAAAAAAAAAGATTATCTGTTGTGCATATGACAACTGATAAATGAGCGGAGATTATTGGACTTTTCAGCAAAATTCTGCATTATTATTTAGAACTAAGGTTGAATGGTTAAACATAAGTGAAATATTAACCCATGATTGATTTTTTATTTGCATGAATTTAATTAATAATTTTCTTCACTCTTGCTATCTTTGTTTAGACTTACTATAAAAATTAATCTTTTCGTATGCGTGAATTCAATTTTACCTCTAGATGATTCCAATCACTTTATTTATTCTTATAGTTACTATTATTTGTATGCTAATTCATTGTCAACTACTTGCTTTTTTTTTCGAAATTTTATTAAAAACCACCAGACTTTACTTCCTACTATAAAAAAAAAGAAAAAGAAAACCCAACACAGAATAATAAAAAAGGTTATAAAGAAGAAATAAACATTAAAAAAATAACATTATAACATAAAAAAGAAGACTAAAATGAATCTAAATTATTTATATATTTTAAAATAATAAAATTCTATCAAAACATGGTTTTTGGCCATCGCGTGGGAACCATGGTTACAAATTACAATAATAAACCATCAAAAGATAACAAATAAAAGAAATAAAATTAGTAAATTGTGAATTCATCATGGAGTCTTTATTATCTCTTTGTTGTTGTGATCCTGTGTGGGATCAATTCGCACTAATTATTGAGAAATTTATAAAACCAAATTTCAATAATTTTGTTATACAAAGAATATATTTAACTGATTGAAAAAATTTATAAATTAAATTACTTTTCATAAAATTAAAATATCAAACCAAGTTTTATATTTTTCTATAATTTTAAAATTATCATGTTATATATAAAATAATGGTGCTAAAGAAGATAGAGTGAAAAAGACCTAGTATTAGTGCGTTGGTATTCTCTTATCCCTTCCTTTTGTTTCCTTTTCAACTTTTATGAGCTGGAACTTTTTTTTTTGTCGGATCCAACTTTTTTTCAGTGTTTATGTTACGTACCTTCCATCAATTCTTTTTGTAATATATATATGCCTTTTAATTATTATAGAATTTCAGATATATAGGATCGTGCATCTGCATTATGCTTAATAATTTAAAATTAATTTTATCCCATTTTTTTAAAAGAAAAAACACACTCATTGTCTTCATATCCAAAATCTATTAATGAAGCATGTAAAGTATTTAAAAAGATTCTGCTATCAACAATAACAAATTCAAAACTCCTTTACAGCCCTCAGATGAAATGAATAATTTGCATAAATTTTATTTTTATTTTTTCATTTCTACTTCATCATAAAGGCATGTACTTTTCTTTGACTCTGCTTGTGGCCATTTCATTTTGACAAGCTTCTCTCGTAATAATGGCATTCGGTCTGCATGCACATTAAGAATAAAACTCTTGTGTTTCTAAAATGTATCAAATAGAATTTGTCCACGTCTCTTCCTTCTAACTCAAAAACTATATAAAACTGGATCTTCTATTTAGATTTAGTACATGCTAAAAATCAATATATGAATCATTTCATACTTTAATTTATTAATATGATGTATAGTATATTTTTCATTAGAATGATTGTTCTTTTCTTTTTAAGCGCAACTTGTAATAAATTGCGGAAACATCTTAATCATCTTTATAATATTATTGAGCTGTGCGAAAATATAATCATATTAAAAAAATACATAAATTTTATTGAGTGTAATTAATTATAATATATCATGTCCAACATACCTTATTTTAAATTAATTGTAATATATCTTTATTTGAGAACATTATTATTTTTTAGATGGAATTGGTTCACCAAGAAAATAAAACTCCTCAGTATACGTATCTAGCTAACTCATCTTTAGGAAGATGTGTGCCTAACCTCATGATAATGTATCTTACAATATTCATAATTCAGTTTCATATACACTATTTCAACATAAGGACAAAACACATTTAAATAAAGAAATGGAGAAACACTAATTATACACCTACAACTATTCTTTTGATTACATTTTTATTATTCATAAATATTATTTAAATGGATTTTTCTTCTTAATTAGTTTTGCTATTTTAATTTTAAACCTTTGACAAATTTTAGTCAATAATAAAATATATATCATTGAAGTTGTTACTCACGTTGAAATATTTTATGCATTAGCCTATCGAAAAGGACAAAAACGTGTGAATAAATGTAATAATAAATTATTCATCCACCCTTCTTTTTCAACAATTGATCTGTTTTCTTCTTTTTCGAGTCACCAAATTCAACTTATAGCATTTTATTATCAATATTATTGCATAAAAATTGTTTATATTCATCATATGCTCTTCAAATTTGATCAAAAAATGTATTTATCCAGAAAGATTTGAACCTATGTCTCTAAGATGTAACTGAATTGAAAAAAAAAAAGAAAAGAAGTTTAAGTGTGTGTTTAGTTCTACGTTAAATTGTTATAAAATTTATTAGAATTGATTTTCAAATGTAAAATTAGTACATGTTTAATTTTTAAAACAAATTAAAGAATAAAAAATTCATGTTGAATGAGAAGTAACAAATTATTACTTTTGTGTTAGAAAATTGATTCAGTCGAAATCAATTCTTCGCTGAACCAAACACATCTTAAGTTACAAAGAAATTCAATATTTTTGGACCGAAATAAGCTCCCAATAAAAAAATTGAAACCCTGTGAAAAAAAATGAGGATATAACCAAAATATTTTGAACCGATAATTATTTCACCGGAATTAAACCGACATTATATTCATATAAACATGGTACTCTCAAAGAAAATATTGTCATTGTTTGGGTACAACAAAATTTTATTTCTCTTGTTGATCAAAATTGATCTTGGGTTGAGGGCATCTCATAATCCCAATTCCTTCTTAAAGCCCACTCTCTAACAATTTTCATAATTACAAAAATCAACGGCAGTGTCATATTAAAAACTCCACCAAAACAAGAAAACAAATATCATCGATTTCGAGTATTTGGATTATAATTAGAAAAGTTTTAAATTGCACTATAGTTTAAATAAAAAGTTGTGTTTTATAGTAACCTCCTCTGCATACGGAGAAAGATTAGATTCACACAGAGAATCAAGGAAAGGCAAAGTGAAGAGAGAGATAAGGATTCATTTTGACTTTATAAAAAGAAATCATAGATGTAGTATTTAAGTGTTTGAAATTTATTTATAAATTACACACTAAGATAATCTCTTCAAGCCGAATCATACCTACAAATAATAGAAAAAAATATAAATAAAATTACACAAAAAAATTTAATGTAATTCAGCACCTCAAGGTCTACGTCCATAGATACTCAAGCATAATTTTTTGTAAACCAACACTACAAATTCTTCATTGTACAATTTTTTTAACAAAAATTACAAATTTTTCAATAACACACAATTATCGAAGTTTCTTCGCACCCAAAAAATTCATTAGGTTGAGATGACAATTCTAAAGCAACTCTTTATTTTTTGTAATACTTTTTTATTATTTTCTTTTTCATAGTACTCGATATAGAATTTTGATATATAATCACATGAGAACCAACAAAATTCAATATTATTTTTAATTTTTTTTTTCAAAGTGAAAGTTATGAAGGTGAATTATATATGTAAATGGTGAAAATTATGTAGTGATGTGAGTAAGGTGAAGAATTATGAAGGAGAGAGTGAAGAGTTGCATCTAGTGGTAGCTGCGGTTACCCTAAATTGGGGTAGAATAGAGTGTGACTTCTTCATTTCCTTTCTACACTTCTCATCTTTACTACCAAAAAGTCCACAACTAGGTCGCAAACCAAACACACGTAATTTATGTCATCTCCATGACTTTTCAAAGGACCATATTACACTCCTTACACTTCTCCACATCTCCATGATTCACACACACAAACACCCCTTTTCTCTCTCTCTCTCTCTCACTCTCTCTAACCAATTAACTCAATGACACGTTTCCATCTCTATAAAACCACACATACCCACTTCACTATCTCATCATAAGGTGCCCCTACCACCACGCTAGTTAGCTACCTCCACACTCTCACTCTTTGAGAGATAGAATCAGTAACAACAACCAATGATGGAGTCAGACTCGGAGAAGAAGTGTGATCATGTTCACGAACCAACCTACAAGCCGACAAAACTCCCTCTCTTAATCTCGCGGCCAAGCATAGCGCCGGGCACTCCTCCTCCGCCGTCGCCGCCGCAGACCACCATTTCGGTTCCTTTCCAGTGGGAGGAAGCACCGGGGAAGCCCAGGCATTCCCACACCGAATCGGAGCCCGACAACAGTGTTAAAAAAACACTGGAGCTGCCTCCGAGGTTGTTGTTTTTGTTGGACACCAACGTGGACGGGCCTTCCCCTACAACCGTGTTGGATGGGCCTTACGTGGGCCGAGCCGTCTCCTTCACCACCTCCTATAGGACTCCCAGGGGTTACTGGAATTCCAACTTTGGCTCCTCCAGATGGAGCGGCTACAAGAAGATTACCACCGACGACGGCGAGGGCAGTTTTGACTTTTCACCTCACTGTTCTTCTACTACAATGCCAAACGTCAAGATCACAAGGGTTCCCAGAAGAGGAACCTTCTGGACTCTGTCCAAGCAAAGGTCACAGTTGTGGGTAAGTCATATCGCTTCGTTTTACCCTTGCCGGATATTATTTACAGTTATTTTCTTCATTTATTCTATATATTTCCAATCATGGATTATTGTGGCAAACTTTTTTAATATATATAAATATTTGTGTACGTTTAAACAACTTATCACATTTTTCTAGTCGCTTAAAGGTACATGTTATCCAAATCATGCATACATAAAGCAGAGCCAGCTAAGGTATTAGGTATGCATTATGATTTTTTTTGTGGACAAAACTGCTCTTTGACTAAGACTATATAAATATTGATGTTTGCTTTAATCATATTATATAGGTAGCATATAACGCCACCGAAATTATAAAAGCTTATTGTCTTGTATTTTCACACTAAGAAAGAAAAAAAAAAGTTGGTGATTTCGATTTTTGAGAGTACTTTCCGTCTTTGATTTTCTTAAGATAAGTGTACCTTACCCTACACTTACGCAAGAATGGAAAGATTTGGTTACTTTTTGTGAGACGAGAAATTAAGACAGTCAAACGATAACAACGTTTGTGCTGGCCGAAGAAAAAGCATTGGTGTCGTTGCTTGTGCCACTAAAAAACACCTCAAATAAGTGTAATTGTTACAGTGCACAGATAATAAAGTTATTTCTACTTTCAGATATCCCTGCTACTTGCGATCGAGAAATTCTTGTTGGCTATGGGAAAAAAACAAAAAACATTTTGAGAACATCCCCATCATAATACTTTTGAAGATCTCGAAAATCATACAAGTCAATGATGAAAGGTGATTTTGAAGGAACACTGTTTTTTCTTGGTTGAAATTAGAACTTATGAACATAAATTTTTGCATAATTGATTCGTCCATGTTGGTTGGTTTAGATTTTTTTGCTTGCACCGTCTGTGTATTTAATCGTTCTCTGTGGCAATGACTGGGTTAGGTTGATATCTCATCATCTAATTATAATTTTACAACTGCAGGCAAGCATTTATGAAAGCTTTAAGCAAGTGGTCCCATGGAAACGCAAGCAACAAACGCAGAAAAAATGTGCTTCCAAATTCGACACTGTTTGATCTTTTAGATTTTTACTCCTGTCAAATGTACTTATTCCACAAATTATATCCTTCTCACAAAAAATGCTATTTATGTATAAATAAAAAAAAATTATTTTACATGTTGCACTCCTATCTCGCACCGTAGCGTATGGTCAAACAGTTTGTAAATATAATTTTGGTGGTAAACTTGTATATATATAATTACAAATAATTACTGAATTATCATGTTATTGTACAGCCATGTGTGTTCGAGATTAGAAATGAAAATTAATATTAACTCTGTAAAATTGTATAAATAATATTTATGACAGTCATAATAGCAAAGCGAAAGTGATTGGTACTTATATTCTACCATTACGATAGCCATATTTAAGTAAATTTTACGCATAATTTATTTGGATTTTGGATCTCTGAATTATGGGCTTTTTTGTATTTTTAGATCGTTTTCACTATGAATTTGTAAAATAGGGTCAGTTGAATTTTTTTTTTAAAAAATGGGTTAAGTTGTCGTGGGGAGGACGACATTAAAGGTGAAGTCGTCCTCCCCCTAAACCGGTTTTATTTTTTATTTTTTGAAAAAGTGATGTCGTCGTGATGGAGACCGATTTTAGATTAAAGTCGTCAGAGTGCATGACGGTTTCACTTTTATTTTTTTTAAACGTTATTTTTGAGCTGTGACCAGTTATTTCAAATGATAAATAATAGTATAAATCATAATGAAATTGCTTTTCTTGTTTGGGAATATTAGAGCGGAAGAAAGAGTGATAACAGAAGAAATAAAATAAAATCTAAGAGAGGTGTTAATTGAGTTGGAAGTCTGCGAAAAAGAAAAAGGTTGTGAATAAGGGTTGAAGTTCCACTTCACTATTTTTTTTACCATTAATTGCTTAAAAAAAGTTTAAAAAAAAAAACATAAAACTGAAGTCGTCAATCATGAAGACGACTTCACTGTGTAAATTGACAGAACCGGACTGCTTTATGACGATATTGCCTTTTCAAAAAAAAAATGAAACCGGTCGGAAGGAGGACGACTTCATCTTTAATGTCGTCCTCCCCCATGACGATTTGACCCTGTTTTACAAAAAAAAAAATTGAAGAACCCTTTTTTACAAATTTGAGTTAGAATAGACCCCGAATTACAAAAAAACCCTGAATTATGAGTAGGATGTCAGCGGAGGCGGGCGGATAAGATACAGGTAGCAGCTCCTCTGTACTCTATCTGCAGAATTTTTTAATATTCATGGGTGCACATGAATATTTACAAAAAAAAAAAGAAAATAAATATTTAACAACATATTTTAATCTTAAATTCAAATAAAATAAAATACATAAAATTTATAAATTTAGAACAAAGTCCAAATAACCAATTTAAATA
>Ga0209589_1006577_pt1 | contig 19142 bp, 6 predicted proteins | sample CowpeawhiteBW_FD_187525 | JGI IMG/M metagenome (GOLD analysis project Ga0209589, IMG submission 187525) | Root nodule microbial communities of legume samples collected from California USA - Cow pea white BW (SPAdes) (version 2) | ecosystem: Host-associated > Plants > Roots > Nodule | place: USA...
TGTTTCAACTGGAATTCCAAAAAAACTTAAAATGTTTTTTGTGGTATTAAAACAAATTTTTTAAACATTGGAAAGACTCCTGTGTATTCCATCAATATTATTGGGATTTATTTAGAGAAAAAAAAAATCTATTGGTATTCAGTTGGGGTTTTAAAAAAGAATACTTCACATTTAAAATTATATTTTAGTGGATAATTTTTTTAAGTTGTATTTTTATTAATTATGTGTGACCTTTATATATATATATATATATATATATATATATATATATATATATATATATATATATAGATTTATTATCATGAAACACTATCACCAAAATACATGACATTTTTTTACTCTCATTGTATTTTTTTCAATCTCGACAATGAGAGCTGTAAGAGTAATTGTTATATGTTTTTACCTTGATCATTACCTTTCACAGGCAAGTTTTTTTGGGTTATTATAATTATTATTATTATCTATGATTATCCAATCAATGAAAATAAAGATTTTATTTCTTTTTTCTAAGTGATGTTTTTATATAATTCATTGAGTTTTTAAATATATATTTTAATCATAATAGTATAGTTGTTTAGATGAGTTTCATATAGGGTAATTGGTTAAGGTACAAAATTTGTCAATTTAGTTTGATCTATATTTTAAAATAAGTCATAATTTTCTGTTTAATCTATCTTTGTGTCAAGTTTACAAACTTTTTTTTTTTTTTGCATAATTAAAAGTTGAAAAAGCTTATAACTTGTTAATGAAAAAAATCATGATATATCATTGTTTACAGCTTTAGAGTTTATTCAACAACAATGTGTTATCTAATAATGTTGTGTATATTGGTATAAATATTACTAAAAAATTTTATATATATATATATATATATATATATATATATATATATATATATATAAAAGGATGAGGATATTTTGATATATTTTTTTGACTCATTTTTAATCTATCACTCCAATCTTCCTTAAATTATCATATCACACCACTTAAATAAAAATAAATAATCAAAAAATAATTTGAATAATAAATTAAAAAAATATATCAAAATATCATTATCCATAATAAAAATAACATAAATTTATAAAACTATATAAACATTCATGTTAATGTAATACTTTAAGCCCAAATACCACAAAACAGCAATTAAGAACATCCAACGTAACTAAGCACTTCTATCTACATTTAGTGTTAACATCTGTTTCTCTAAAAGATAACACTCATTTTGATACTCCTAAATAATGATACAAGGAATTATTTTATTGTGTAACAAAATAAAATAATAACAACAAAAAAACATAAAGTCATATATAGATAAATTAAACTACATTTTAACATAAACTAAAAAGATTAAGTCTAATATAACTTAAATCGTAAATCACAGGCTCATTGAACGGAATCTATTATAAAAATGTGATCCAAAATTTAACAACAAAATTGTTTACTACATTTATGATATTGAATTGAAAAAGTAATTGTTATTAATTTTATTAAAAACAACAATAAAAACATATAAAAAGCTAAAACATTTATTAAAAATTTATTTCAAAACCATGTAAGTTGATAATACATATAAATTAAATTTTACAAAATAGAAGAGGTATGTATATATAAATTCATTAACCATATCTCACGCGCGCGCGTGCATATATATATATATATATATACTTTTAATGATTAAAACTTAAATTATTGATATTATAATTTAAATTAACATATTGTTTTATATTTATGTTCTTCAAACAATTAGAACCATTCAACTTACTTATTTTAATGAATAAAAGTTAATTATATATAATACAATTTAATTTTTAAATATAGCTGCTAGATCCGCATCCGAGCCTATATGCTTTCCATTGCAACCTTATCAAATTATCTTGTGGGTGTCATTTGTTTGACTTGAAATCAGATTATCTGACGGCTGTTATTTATTTGTTTGACTTGAAATCAGATTTTCTGACGGCTGTTATTTACGCTGGAGAGGTTATGAGAGAAATAGATAATGTAGAGGGTCTGAATCTCCCCTGGTGCACATAGCGTGAATCAGAAGAATAATGATTCCAACTTGCTGAATCCACACTTTACAAAACTAGTATTCCTGACTTTGGAACGCAAGGCTCACGAGATTTTAAAAATTATAATTTTTTAATTAACCTTATCATGAAAATTAGTTTAAGTTATATATATATATATATATATATATATATATAACAAAATGTATTGTATATAATTATTTTGAATAATAAATCAAGATTGAATCAATTAAAATTTAGAAATTAAATTAAATTTTAAATAAAATATTGAATAGATAATGCAGAAAAATGTAAATAGTAGATTTTCTTTAACAATAAAATGATAAATGATATAAAAATTGCTGAGTAGACCTTATAGAAATAGAAATGTTAGACGATAAAAAGATGTGAAGAGTAGACTATATAAAACTACAAATGATAAACCGTATATAAAAATATAAATAGTAGATTATTTAAAAATACAAATGTTAGACGAAACAAAAAATATGAATTATAAATTATCTAAAACTACAAACTATAGGCCATGCATAAAAATATAAAGATTAGATTCTACAAAAAATACAAAGATTAGATGTTTGATGAACTTCTTTATTGGAGTCGTTTTTTCACGATTTTTGTTTTTTGAATTTCAATTTTAAATTTTGTTACCATACTTTTATAATTATTTACAATTTTGAATTTAAAATTCAAACTTTATTACCATAATTATCTCTTAAACACTTTTCTTAAGAGGTTACACTAATATAATAAAATTAAGTAAACTCAGAAAACATCATCACAATTAGTAATGACCCAAACCTTCACCTTTCCCAATACTCAAGTAAACCCATAAAAAAATAACCAATATAAAGTGATTTAAACAAGTTCAACGAAATCTAAAAATAATATGGAAAAAAACATAAGTAATCAACACATTCATAAACCACTCAACCTAGATAATGTTGAAGAAAGAAACACACACCAAGCATATTTGTCACATCATGGTTAAGCATTTAAAACGCAAACACATGAATATTAAATAAACTACGGTAAAATTGGTGATATTATGACGTACCTGAACGACGAGGGACAATGAGCCATTGGTGGTAAAGGGCGCAAAAATGGAAATATAGGAAGAGTGTGCAAAGGAAGAAGAGGGAGGTTTACGAAAAGTGTTTTCTTCTTCTCAATGTTGATGACTTATGGAAGAAGTTATGTGAAGGATGAGATGCTTTGATGATTGACATTTTAGTTTCTAATGCAACATCATTCTTTATTTCATTTTTTAAATTTATGGTACTTAGTGTTTCTGCCCAAACTTACTCTTATTCCTTGTGTCAATTTGAGCCTAGAGAACTATGGCTCGTATGATAGTTCTAAAATGACACAAGGATGTTTTTCGGCTCTACACTTTCATCATTGATGCTAGTTTGATAGCCTTAGGGCTATGGTTCGTATGGTGATTCTGAACTGATACGGGGATGCTTAGCTGTAGAACGATTATGGGGCAAAATAGTTATAGGCCAAATAATGGTAAGGGAGTGAATTAGTCTCCAAAACAATGATTAGGGGTGACATTTAGATTTGGTTCCAATATTATATAATGTTGTTCGTCATAATATCGAGTAGGAAGTGACTTTGTATCGTTACACCAATAAACTATACCACTACTATACCACTAAATCAACGTAAAAAGGTCCAAAGGTTGTAAGTATAATGACATGATTGTGAGTCAGAAAAATTGTCCAAACACGAAAATAAAGGGAAGATGACCTTTATAAATAAAAGGAGTCTTAACAAGAAAAAATATAAATTGAAAAACAAGTGTTTTTTTATGTAAGCTTCACTTCCGCTTAATAATGAAAATGATAATTATTTGGAAAAAATGATAATAAAATATTTTTATTATAGTATTATTTATTGTTACTGTAGTAATATGGAAAAAGAAAATCCTATTATTGATTATGAATTTTTTTTATCATACAATAAAATTAAAAGACACCATATACTCGAATATGTAAGACTCTTTTTGAACCTTCTACATTTTCAGATGAATTATTATGTGAAAACTCTAAAAACCAAGCCATCTATTTCACGTGCTTTCATTTGCCATCACTTTTCCACACTGTGTAGATATTGCTATATATGGAGAGGGGACACACCGATCCATCAAAGTATATAATATCATAAAGGAAAATATATTCACAATTAAACTTTTTTTAAACAACCAAATAATAACTATATCTTAATATTAAAATATTGAATTGAGATATTTAATTAACTGACAGAAAAATAATAAAATAATAAAATAATAAAATAACAAAAAAATTAGGTTGAGAGTGACCACTCTATCATAAATTCGTATATGGGCTTTTATCATTGCAAAATTGCACGCTAGGTGTTTGCTTAAAGTTCATAGATTAAAATTTGATATAGTGGGGTTTATCTGAAACATTTTAGTCCCAAAATGAAGGAAGATCAGAAAATTATGCAGAGAATAAAAGAAAAAAGAGCTTACTCAGAAATTATCTGATTCTCCAGGCGGCTACGTATTCCAATTGATTCCGCAACCAATAATTCATTTCCACGACCCCACGCGAATGTCTTGTCCTCATATTTGAAAACCACGTTAACGAACCAGACCAATGAATCGACACGTAACCGTCTAAATTTCTCGGTGCCTCAAATCCTTCTCCTGCACTTTATCTCCTTTCACACATTCAATTCTTCAACTCTGCAAAATCTCTCTCGCTCTCTCTCTTCTATGGCATCTGCAGCTACTACGCGCGTGACGCACTGTGAGCTGCGGCCAGCGAGACCGGCGGTTCGGGGAAGAGAACCGAGCGGTCCGGTTCAGGTGACGATCCCGAAACCGAAAGCGGTGGAGGCAGAGGGCGCGAACACGAACATCGTCTTGCAGCCACGGTTGTGTACTCTGAGATCGTACGGTTCGGATCGTTTTGGCGTCATCAAGACTCCCAGGGAGGGTGGCGATGACGTGTCACCCTTCTTCGCCGCGCTTTCTGACTACATCGAGAGCTCTAAGAAGAGTCAAGATTTTGAAATCATCTCTGGTCGTCTAGCAATGGTATGGTATTTATATACACAAGTTTATCTTACAATTTTTCACGCACCTATGCCTATGAAAAAAAATTATAGGAATGTTGAGAGTGGGATTTGAACCCACGCCCTTTCGGACCAGAACCTTAATCTGGCACCTTAGACCAACTCGGCCATCTCAACTTTGTTCACTATCTCCTAACCATGTTTAATAATGATAACCTTTAACTATGTCGTTAATATGAATGATAACCTTTAACTATGTTAATATGATGGCTGGGTTCGGTGCAGATGGTGTTTGCAGGAACAGTGGCAATGGAAGTGGTGACAGGGAACTCTGTGTTCAGAAAGATGGATATTGAAGGAATCACTGAAGCGGGTGGGGTGTGTTTGGGTGCTGTAACTTTTGCAGCGCTCTTTGCATGGTTCTCCAGTGCCCGAAACAGAGTCGGTCGAATCTTCTCTGTCAACTGCAACGCATTCATCGACTCCGTTATTGACCAAATCGTCGATGGTCTCTTCTATGAAGGGGACCCTACTGATTGGCCTGATCAACCCTGATCAGATATTTTCATTCTTACAATTTTATTCACACATTTACTGTGTCTCAAGATCATAGACACAGTTAGAGGAAGATGTAGTAATTCTAGTATATAGAACTATATATAGAGAGAGAGAGTGAGAGAGAACAATAGCGTAAGTACTGAAAATAAATGATGCTGAAATATGTAAACTTGTATTTCTGAAGCATAGATAGACAATGAAATGAAATGTGGTTTTATTAGCATGGGGTATATATCATTCAAATAGAAGCTGAATGCACATTGTAAATTTGAATCATGAGTGATTATGAACAAGAAACAGCTTCAAATTGTAATTTGCAATTTGTTTACGCTATAGTTTGATGTATCCGCTCAGAAACCGTTTCACGTCGAACTATGCTGCTGCATTTTCTATTGTTTGAATGCACTCCAATACGCTTGCCTTCTTTGCCATTGCTTCCATTAAGGCTTCATGAAGCCCCTTGTTGTTTTTCAAGAGAGAAGCAGCAAACAGAACCTGCAAAACATGAGTTTTTAAGCATAAAATGCACAATTTGAGGTACATGTATTCTTAAAAATGAACAAACTGTAGATATATATATATATATATATATATATATATATATATATATATGTGTGTGTGTGTGTGTGTGTGTGTTATTAGAAAACATACAGCCCATCTTGTGAGATTTTGTTGCTGATCTTTGCTGAGTGGTGGCTTGGTTCTGTTAATAAATCTCTGCGAGAAAATATTCCTTTTTAGTACTATTATTAGTATAATATCACATGTTACAAAACAATATAGATTTCTAACCTGTAGAGTGAAAAGATCAGCAGATTGACCAACCACCTTGTCATATGTTAAACCTTCTGCTGCCAGTCCAGCCATTGACACAACAGCTAATCTGATATGAACAAAGGGAAATTACAAATTCTCAAATTTCTTCAAGTGGTTACTGACTTTTTTCTTAAACAATGTATAAGAGCATCTAAAGTTCAGATTTTTATTGAATTTTTTGGTGTTGTCTTACATTAGAGTAAAAAAGTGTAAATAATGTACTGAAATTAGTATATTAAAGTTCTTTTTAATATATTTTAAAACATCAAAATAACTGTCCATCAGCACAGTTAAAACACAACCAATAAAATTTAGTAAAAAATCCAGCACAGTTTGAAAACACAACCAATAAAATCTAGTAGGAGAATCCAAATTTGGTAAGTACCTATCTAGCTCTTTAGCATCAAGCTGACCACTATAAATAAGCTTTTCAAGCCTCTGATCAATGAGATTGACATGTTCTTTACCAATATCCAGTGAATAACCCAAAATGGGTAAGCCAAGGAGATAAGCAACTAGAATGAAAGAGAATATGAGTTAGAGCAAAGTCACATTCTTATGCTAATGTTGATGCATATAAGCAAAAAAAAAGAGAAGGGTGGTACCCAAAAAGTGAGCTGCTTCATGTCTGGCAATCCTCTCTTGATAATCAGGAAAAAGTGTTGAGAAACTGCTAATAGCAGCTTGGAGAAGCCTACACTAGCAACTCAAGCAAATTAATACTAAAGATTGGTACCCATTGCTACTTGTAAACACAATTCTTAATTCATTTCTTACCCTGGTGATATGCTACCCACAGCCAAAACCACCAAGGAAATACTCCCAATCAAGTATGGAAGAAAGAAACCCCAGTCCTACAAGAGTCACCATACACGATCAGAGATAGAAACAAAATTCAAAATTGCTTGGTTGAGTGAATGGAAAGTAGTAAGATGAAAATTATCAGAAAAAGTATTTTCAACCAAATTTATTTCTGTTATATATATATATATATATATATATATATATATATATATATATATATATATATATATATATTTGGCTATGCTATGCAAGTGCAAAAGGATTTGGAAAAAAGTATTTTGATACCATAATCTTTTTTACACCCATTTGATAGTACCTCTAATTATTTTTCACTCTCTATTTGATAGTTAAGAGCATTTTACCTCTATAAAAATTGTGTTAAATAATCTTTTTTTCAAAATATTTTCATTCCAAAAGTTTTCCCTTCCCTCGTCTCAACCAAACACAACCATAAGCTTTTCTATGATGCACAAGGCCATAAAGTAAATGCATGAGTATGTCAAGTTATAACAACAAACAATTCTTATTTGCAAACCACAAAGAGCATAAATAGAAAGAACCACTAATGAAGTACACTATATTTTCTTTGTCCTTATTATTAAGCACATCCTAAAAGAAATTTATTTTTTTATAAAACATTTTTATAACTTCTGTATAATCTTAGATTTCCTTACCTTATTTACTCATATTTTGATACGGGTATTTGTATTAATATTCAATGAAAGGAGAATTTTAAAGTTATTAACAATGAAAGTTAATTTAGCACATGATAAAATATTTTTTGTTGTGAATATAGGATTATTAAGATTAAAATATTCTTAATGTCTATTTTTTTTATAAAAAAAGTCTGTTTCTTTTAGTATATTTTTAATTTCTCAATTTGAATGTTTGATGGTAAGGCAGAACTAATGATAATGTAACTAATGTGATTCCTATCAATAAAACATTTTGTAGTTTAAGTATTTTAAAATGTAATTATCAGTCTCTTACTGATTAGGTTAAAATTGTCTTACATTAAGTGTGTAAGAAAGTAAATAATTGATTAATCTTCCACTTTGATTGCTAAAGATTTATACAAGATCATTAAACAGACATACAGAGAAAAACTCAAATGTGTTATTGATACCCCGGGAAGCTGGCCAGCCAGAACAGCAAAAAATCCTGTTGTTCCAACCACAGTGAAAAGAAAAGCTGCCTGCATCATTAAAGATTTTTGTTTGGTTAAGAATGCTACAACAGACATAAAAAATGTCATGTTTTATGGATAATTTGTGATCAGAAACAACCAGTTTCCACATTTTCAAGTATGAGATATTTGCATATTAAAAAGAACACTGCTCGTTGCATTTGATACTAAAAAGTAAAGGACTTCTGAAAAACTCACATCGTTTCTGACACTAGGAATTGCAAGGTTCTCTGCGTTTTTTATTCCTAGACTTGTGAGCTCTCGCAGTGATGTCTGGTACACAAAAATTGAAGGGTGAATTAGGTTACATATGAATGAGCACTGGAAGCACTTATGTATTTGGAGACTGACCGTACGACGTGAAACATAGGGCTGAGAACTCCATTTCTTGGCCCAACCAACTTGACCTAGCTGATCAAGTGCCTCTTTAACAGCATCACTGTCTTTCTGCACAAACAAACACACATATCTTTAACTACCTATTACTGAGATATGAATAATATTTTCTTACATTGTTAAGCTGGTATCTAAGAATTAAGAAACGTAGCAAGTATTATGTTAGTTGTTACCCTTTGGAGTGAAAATGATTATAGAGATTTGGTGCTAAACTAAGACCTTGGAAATGGCAGATTGGAGTGTGTTGAGGTCGACACCAGGGGCAGCAGAGGAAGCTCTTGTTATCCATTTTGGGAGGTTGATCTTGAGACATCTTTGATGTTGTTGATAATGGTAATAATAATAGGGTTTGGGAAGAAGGGGTGAGTAAGCCATGGTTGTCTCCCACATTATCTATCCCTTTGCTATCTACTCTCTTTCTTCATTGGAGGGTGTAGTTTGATGCAGATAAGGACTTAGATACTTGTTAGTTGGTAGGACCAAGTAACAGATAAAAAAAGAAAAAAATATTATATTTTATTGAGAGTGGGATTTGAACCCACGCCCTTTCGGACCAGAACCTTAATCTGGCGCCTTAGACCAACTCGGCCATCTCAACTTTGATGTCTGCAAGGTCTTATTTTTTACTATACTGGTGTCTATACAAGATATATTGCTAAATGAGAACACCTACACTAAATAACTGCAATATTATTAGTATTACCGAGTTTCAGTTAAATATCAAAGGACTCAAAGAAAACAATTTCAATAAAACCTTATTACCCTAAGAGGCCGGTCAAATGATGCAAGATGGAATGTTGTATCTCATGAATGTTAAGGTAAGATAAGCATATATTTGGTTTTGCGGCATACTAAAGGAACTCAATTTGTACTCAGTTTATACCTCTACATCATACAATTAAACGAGTGTTAATTGTGTATGTGTCTTTAATGTCTGAAGATTCTTAACTTACTCCTAAAATAAAAGAAAAATCGACCAGCCGCCTATAGGATCACCCAAATTAGGATCAGGATCACATAACCGAGGTTGTAAACTTTAGGTTAGGTTTTATCTTGGAAGTTATCGACTTTTATTTCGACAGGAGATATTGTGAAGAGTTGGATCCCTCAAAACTTAATTTTTAACACGATATTAAGGTAATGATTTTAAATAACAGCACAAATTATTCATCTGATGCTTTCATCAGTGTAATTGAATACGTAAGTAAAATATAGCTGCTTACAATTTCGAGCGTGCAATGACTGCTTGAATAAGAAATACATTTTTTAGAATTGAAATGATAACTGACGACTATTTTAGAGATCTTTCGCACAAGAAGAACAATAAAACACGACAACTACAATTGCACGCATGGTAAATGCATGAAACATAAAAGTATGTGAGTGCAGCTTTACTACGTAAAAAAACCTCGTTAGAGGATGATGACATACATATATTGATCAACTCAACTCGGATTACAGTACTTTGTTTTCCAGTATGTACAAATACATCAACAATAAAGGAAACATATAAATTAAATACCGTTGCTATTGACAATCATATCACGCTAACTTGCTGATACAAATTACGCATAAACAAGTGCCATGATGTATTACTTCTTTTCTTACCAAAGAGATACTGCACAACATGTAGATTAAGGTCAACAACTTGACCTTAATTGCAATCGCAAATTGCATAGAAAAAAATATGAACAATCGAATGAAGTTTGTGAACAAAGCTGGCATTAGCATTCTGCATAACTGTCACCTTCACCCTTCAAAAAGTTGTCAATTTGTTCCAGTGCCTGCAAGATACAAAGTGATAGATAAGCATTAAAATGCAAAATTCAGATTCAACTATAGCTCCCAGGAATTTTTCAGTTTGCCTTGAGCCAAGAAAATAGAGATAGAAATTGCTCAAGACCTCAATTGCAATATCAGTTGGAGACAATTCCGACACATCTCTTTTTCCAAGTTTTATTGCTATATCTGGCACAAACAGAAGATCAAATATTGCAGTGAGATGTTATCGTCTAAGAAGCATAAACAAAATAAATACAAAACAATCCACATTTAGCATTTCAAAACATTAAAGAAAGATTAAGTGACAAACTTTTTAACGAGACCCTGGCATTGGCGTTGGCGTAAGATTCGCCTCTCTCGTCAAAAATAGCAGACAATCGCATAAAAGCCTGTATTTGAATTCCAAAGGCAAAATTATTTGGAGGCAAACTTTTTAATGCAAATTCCTACGATGAAAAGTTGGTCCAGCTTGGAAGCTTTAATACCTAAATTAATATGCTGTGTTTACAAAAAAAAAGAGTCATACTATGGAACATTAATAACTACCCGTGAATAAGGATCCCCTGCTTCATAGTGTAGAAGGGGGCGAGAATCAGTTCCTACAGCGGCAATTCTCCGTGCCAAGGCTTCCAGTGGTACGTCCAACCAAATACTAACCCCCTTGTGCATATATTTCCTGAAAAGCCATTCACATGCAAGTCCATATACACATGAGAAAAGATTTAATTGGAAAGAGTAAAGTTAAACTTTTCTCAGTAGTGAGTTAATTCTTATACCAATTAATGGGCCTTATAACAGCACCTCCACCAGTCGAAATAACAAGTTGACGCATCAGGGAAAGCTTCCGCAATACCTCAGTCTGAAATGGTAAAGCAAGGAAAGGGAACGGCAAATAAATAACAGCACCTCAAAAATAATCCAGAACAATTCAAGATAGCAAAGTGTCCATGGAATTTAGAGAGGGAGGAAGAGAGAACTATAGATAGGAAACTGTAGAGAGAAAGATCTGGACAAAAAGCTTTCTTGTTTAGTACTTCAATTATGCAAAAGTCAAAACATTCATCTATGGACACTCTGTGGTACGTACAACAGAAGCTTTATCATACTGAGAATCGTGATTTCTAAGAATCATGACTCCTAAGAATAACTAAAATATATTTACTGTGTCACAAATATTCTTCGAAATATTTATGCAGTTTTTTTCGGAATTAAAGAGTAATATGATATTTTTACCAGAAACCTTAATTATATATCACATTAAATGATTAATACGAACAACAAGGAATTTTTACCATAGTAAAACAGTTTTTAGCTCAGGAAAGTTATCCCACCTACCTCCCATGGAAACGACTTAGTGGGGGACTTGGCCAAAAATCATTCCCAGAAAACACAGTTTCTTGAAAATGCTACTTTTTAAAACAAACCAAAAATATGAAACAAGCATTTCCAACCCAACTCCTGATTCCCGTAAAACTAGAAACTATTCTCATATATACCAAACACCTGCAAGAGTAAGCGAGTGCAATTTCCTAACGTTAATGTCTACTAATACTAAATACATTTTAACATGGATTACGTGAGCAACACATAATTCAAACTCTGACTCGTGCTAATGCTTTCTAAGCTTTAAGCTTGTTACAATTTTTTTTTCCTTAAGTGAAAGAAAAATATTCCACTAAGCATAGTTGAAATGGCAACATGGGGCTGCAGGAGATGGAGAAAAGTGAGAATTGCTGGAAAGACAACACAGCAAGCCCTTGGAACGTATCCAAGTTCATCGTGAACTAAAAACATATATAATCAACTGTGTAAGATGAAATAAACCAAACACATGACCAAACCCCAAATCACAGATGGAGATTTACTCAGACGAAAATTGACTCAACTGGAGGCTGAGACCAGCTGTTACATATCACTGGACAATGTTGCCAGAATAGCTTAACAGGATAGAAAAGGCAAATGGGAAAAAGGTGGAAAATAGAGAAGAAAGCTACTGGAAGGAGGGGAGAAAGCTATACAAAATCAGAACACTTTCATATTTTCGGAATAAGGCAGCATAATTGTTCCGGGACAGGTTAAAGTACAACGGGGTATGGCTCCACTAGTGGCCCACAGAAGTGGCATGCAACAATAAGTGAGCTATCTCACCATCGAAGACGTTGATAATAATTACTTGAATATAAAGGCCATCATGAGAATCCCTGTCCAACTAGGATTTGTTTCAAGATATGGTCATATACTAAATGTGGGCCCCTTCTTTTAGTAGGGTCTTGAACTGTGATTCTCTGCTTTGCGGATGACTAACCCCTTCCACAAGATCTGACATCTATTGGATCAAAATTAAGTGCTTTTAGTCTCAAATGAAGGACTAGAAACACATTGCTAAATGTAAGAATTAACAAAGAAAAAGAATAGGGGACAAAATGAAAAGCCATATTTTTGTTGTTCAAGGACTAAAAACATATGTAAGCCTATTTTTTATTATCCAATTATAACAGTTCAACACCACTGCAAGCTTATAATATGAAGATAGGAGACCATGAAGATGCTCGATGAGATTAAAGAAATAGGAAAATCTAAAAGTTAAAACAACTAACAAACTCTGAAGTCTGGACACTGAAGAATGACAAGTGAAAAGTGGTGTTTTCAAACTGACCTCCTTATTACGAAAGAAAGGCTCACCATGGTGCTTGAAAATATCAGCTACAGAGTTTCCTCCAACCTCCTCCTCCACCAGTGTATCACTACAAATTACAAACCCATAAGCGCAAGAAATAGAGAAAATATTTGGCAAGACCTCTAATGTGGTCATGAAACAGAGTAATTGTATTGTGAAAGAACATGTACATTGCAGTATAAAGATCTGAACAGAAACATTGTACACCAGCGTAAACCATACTCCCCAGCTTAACCATGACCCACCCTGTTTTCATCTATTGAATTCAATCAAACGTATATACATCTTTTACATGTCCTAAGTTCCCTCAGATATTAATTGAATATTGAAGCTCGTATACTGAAATATAATGAAATAATTGCACAAATAAAAATAACAGAGCTGCTATACATACAAAAGATCATTCTTCCTGTACTCTATTAGCCCATTGGTATTCAATTACACATGATTTACTTGTTATTAAATACATTTTCTCTCCACGGAAAAAAAAGATGAGGAATTAACACACTAACCTGTCACAAAATGAATAACCAAGTACTTGCGACATTATCTTCCCCACAGTTGTTTTCCCAGAGCCCATCATTCCTGCTTGTCAAATTCAAAGCAAGTTTAATGACAAAATAAACACACCATGTAAAGCACAAGAAGTGATGCAAGAAACTGACCAACAAGATATATACAGCGTCCATTTAAATATGGTTGGATCTCTTGCGATCTATTCTGCAATTTTATTGATTCGAGTCATATAACAGCAAATAGATACTCAAAGATGCAACAAAATCACCTAATACTAATTTATGATGTTTTTCCTAGCTATTAACCAGACTGAATTTTCTCAACGAATTAAAAATGACAAACAGCGTCAATGCATTATGCTTTTACCTTTAGAATCAGCTCTTCGTCAAGAGGAGAACGAACGTGTCCAGATTCCAATATTGAAGCTAAGAGAACAACATAACATAAGATGTAAATAATCAGAACAGATAGCACTTGTTTTTTTCAGAAACAAACAGGATTCAATGTAGGTATATTATATACTACCTGTCTATCTGGATACAAATTAGAAGTGCTTTTAAGATATTCTCCATTGGAAATATTGAGTTATTTCCAGTAGAGAAACTCTCAAAAGCCCTTCTAGCTTTGTGTATCCAAACAGCCTCTGCATCTAAGAAGATGTGATTTGATACTTTTATCAACCAAACAATAGAAACGGAAATGTAAATTAATCAGCAGACAATAAAAGCTAGCTCAAAACTGGACCTGGGAATGCTAGTATTATTTTTCATAATCACATAACTTTTTTCAACATATATATTGCTGGTAAGACAAAATCAAAACCTTAGGAAAATCTCTGTTTATGTACATAATTGGAATAAAATAAAGAATGGACCGGACAGAACATCTAAAATTTAATCAGAACGTACTTTCAATCTAAAAGTTGTTTACGCTATTGCATAATCATAGATTGACATAAAATTAAACATCATTTTTACAGTAGTTATTTTAAAATTGTCTCTAAAATTATTCTAATAAGTTGGTATTGTCAGCTCTTTTCTCTACCAATAACAACAACAAAAAAAGCATATCCCACCTGGTGAAGGCAAATAACATGGATCACACCACGCAATATTCAGCAAGGTGAAAGACCAAAATTTGACATAAATTATTTACCACGATATCTCTCTCACCAACCCCCTCAAAATCAAATTACACTCAAAAACTAATGGGAATGTACTCCGGAGGCAGATTCACAATATTCCGCACAAGGACAGATCGTTGTTTCCAATCCATTGACAATTTACAAGTACGGTTCATTACTTCGTTGTACCTTCTTGACGCAATTACTAATCCTTCTTTTCGACATTTCTTTCAGCAATTTTTTGAGAGAGAGAGAAAAAAATAACGACCCTTCGATTCAAGAACAAAAGCGAGTGGAATGCAGCAATAGCGCAATCCAATAGAATTAAAAAGGAAAAATCGTGAACAGGTTATCAGTTTAATAGGCAACCTGAAACGTTGTCGTAAGAAGAAGAAACCTCCAGAGCGGTTGTTCTGCGGCGCATCATGGTTGAAGACAACCTGGTGGAAACAAAAACCCGAATCCTCTGCGGTTCTCGAGACATACCCAAACGACCAGCTCCGGGTCTTCTCCCAATCTTTTCATGCTGAACCACCGCTGAAAGTTGTAACCCATGGCCAGCTTTCACGCTCATTGTTTAAACGACGCAGTTTTCCCTCGATTACGATGCAAAATAACGGAAACGACAGAACCAGAATCCAGAGGAAGTGAAGGGGAAGAAGAAGAAGGTATACAGAGAGAGAGAATGGAAAATAGAGTCTAATTGGAATGGAGGTTGAATGTAATATTATTAATATTAATTAATATATGAATTAATATTAATATATGAATAATTTGTAATTATAATAAAATGGAGTGACTTGAGTCAGAGTGGGAAAGTGGATGGTTGTGGACTGAAATGGTTTATTTCACATTCTTTTTCTTTCTGCATAATTCCCTCACATTCTCTTTAAATTAATAAGTTTATCATATTTTTTAATCAATGATTATAGATTTATTTTATTGTTTAAAGAACATTTTTCTCGCTCTTAGATTAGTGAAATTCAAGATTTAAACATCAACTACACATAAGTCAGACATAATACGAATTTAAAGATAATAATTATTATATAGTTAACATGCATATATAATATGGATGGATAAATAATCGTAATCTTAGTATATATAATTTATTCATTATTACAAGCTTAGTAAATTATGTGTATTTTGGTTGAATGAGTCAGAAAACTCCTTCACTATTCTCTGGTAATTTATTTGACCGTTACTTATTTAATGATAAATTGAATTTATATGGATTTTCTTTATTTTCAACGACAACTTAAACATATATATCTAATAAAAAAAGTTCAAACATATTAAAAGAAAATTCAGAGTTGTTTATTTTTACTTTTTCGGTAACGGTGGACGGGTAGGTGGATTCGTGGTAGGTTTGGTGCAGTAGTATACACACATGTGTCTTTTTCAGAGTCACATATGACAAAATACATATCGCTTTCTTTCTTTGGTTTAATTATTTATTTAGTAATAAAGTTTAACATGATAATCTATTTTAGTTTTTAATAATATATTTAAATTATAATAGTATCCGTAAATAAAAATAAGAACATTAAAACAGTATATACAGACAAAGAGTGACAACTTTTAAGTATTGGATTAAAAAAATATAATTGATACAATTATAGTAACTAATTTTTTATACTTATTTATAAGAAAAATTGTAAATACAGTTTAGAGTTTGAAATTAATGAAAATACATTATGTTAGTTGTCAAATAAAATAATAATGGCAGCAAAATTCTCGTTTGAATAAATGGTGTTGCTTGTTATGAAAGCTTTTTTAAGCAAAATGTTATCTGGCTTAAGTTTAAAAACGTTTTTAAGGAAATTATTATTAGAACACATCCTGTAAATACAAATGTTGTTTAAATTATTGTTTAAAAAAGTTGTGTTGAAAAAAATTTATTGTTATGAAAAATAAAATAAAATAGTGGAAATGTGATGTGGACGTGTCCACCTAACATGTCTCTGAGTAGTTGGTGGATGGAAGTACTAAATAGACTCGCGTGTCTTATGTTGCAGACTTCTATTCGTTTATTTCAAACAAATAAATAATAAAAACTTTATGTTTTAAATAAATTTTTTATAGCTCAATATTTTCATATGGTGTTTAATAATATTTTATCATTTTTGTTTTGAGTTTTTTATTCGCGTTCATAAAGGATAAAGTGTCAAGTTATTCTTTAAATCATATCAACGGTCGATTTACATGTATATTTTATTTATCTTCTTGTATTTTTTTTATATATTTTCATTGTTTAATAACACTATTTAAATAATGAGTTGTGTGTGAAATAATTATGTTTTCTTTTTTCTAGTTCCGGAGTTATTTTAAAACTTGTGCTAAATTCTGTAGTTATACCTCTTAATTCATCTAAGCTTGATGTTGGTTTCTTTCATACATTGCATATACATTACTTGTGAATATCATAATTTAAGGTCCTGTTTACTTCCTACTATGAAAATATAGGGATTTGTAAGGAAATAATGAAAAAAAGAGATAAAAGAAAAAAGAAATCGATATAACTTTTTAGAACTTTTTCATCTCATAAAAAGAAGAGCGGAAAAATTGTAGTAAAACCAAATATGATTAATTTTTTATTATATTTAATCAACTAATCTTATCATGTGTTTATAATAAAATGAATAATTAAAAGAATAAAAATAAATAAATATGATATTTTATTGATATATGTATTATATTAAAATGATTAATTAATTAAAATTAAATATTTTTAAAAACTAATTTATATTTTTTAAAATATATATTAAATTTTTTTATCATATAAATTAAATCTAGTATCATTTTCCTTTCACTTTTCAATTATTTTTTTTCATCCAACAATCTTATTCTTCTTTTTTTTTCCTTTTTTTTTCACAAATCTACTAGATTAGATTTTTAATGACCCAATCCATATTCATTTTAGATCAAAATAATCTGATCAAAATTTTTATCCAAATTATTTTTCTCAACATAACTGGTTTGAAATTTTCTTAAAATCTATATCCAAATATTTGGATCAAGTTCAAAATTCATAATCCATTTTTTATAAAAGATATTTAAAATGAATTTTCTAAAACTTGTTTCCTAAAAAATGACACCATTGAATTTGAAATGTTTTTTTTCGGGACCAACTCGATTAAATTTCAGCATGGAATGGATTGGACTGAATTTTGGTCGGGACCAGCTGAATTTTGGTCGGGACCAGCTGAATTATGGTTGAGGCTTACTTGGTCAAATTCTACTAAATTTTAGTTAAAGTCGGTTTGGCCAAATTCGAACGAATTTCGTTCGGGATCCATTGATCAAGTATGTACAAAATTTGGTCAGGAACGACATGACCGAATACAACCAAAATTTGGGCCATAACTGACTCGGTCGAATTTTAGTCAGAATTGACTCGGCTGAATGCTGCCAAATTTTGATCACGATAAACTTGTCTGAATATGCCCAAATTTGGGTTATGGCTGAATTAGCCAAATTTCATCTGGGGTTGACTCGACCGAATTTTGACCAAAACCAACTAGACTGAATATGACCAAATTTTGGTCACAAATGACTCGGCCGCATACAATCAAATTTTGTTCGGGGCCTACTCAACCCAATGAAGTAAAATGTGGATTGGGGTCAACTTAGTCGAATACTTTCAAATTTGGTCTAAGGTTGGCTGGGTCAAATTTCGACCGAATCCGACTTCACTGAATTCAATCGAATACGGTCAAATTTGGTCTAGTTCATCTCAATTTTTAGTCCAACCTAACCAAAAATTAAATTGGAAATTTGTATTTGATTTTTTGGATTATCTATATTTGAATATATAAATTTAGATAATAAATATTCAATCATAAAATATATATAAAGTGTAAAATTGAAATTCAAATCTAATAAAATAAATTGGATTTTTAATAAATAAATTAAATTAAAACAAACGTGGATCAAGGAAATTGCATCTTTTTCCATCCTAAAGACCGGGCAAGTGTCATGATGACGTGATGTAGAGTCACTTTTATATTTAGGTTTTCTATATTTCAGTGTCATGAAATCGTACAATAATTCTTCTTCTCATATAAAGATATTAAATAAAGGGTTAAAATACTCCCTTCGTCCATGTTTTTGTTGAAAAATCTCAAATAGGTCCTAAGATTTTTTTTAGTCTCAATTAGGTCCATATTTTTGAAAATGTGTAACAATTAGGTCCATTCCGTTAGTATA
>Ga0209589_1006578_pt1 | contig 19142 bp, 13 predicted proteins | sample CowpeawhiteBW_FD_187525 | JGI IMG/M metagenome (GOLD analysis project Ga0209589, IMG submission 187525) | Root nodule microbial communities of legume samples collected from California USA - Cow pea white BW (SPAdes) (version 2) | ecosystem: Host-associated > Plants > Roots > Nodule | place: USA...
AAAAAAAAAAAAAAAAAAAACTCTGATTACTGAAAACTATTTGGTCTACTCCTCAGTAGATTTATCTGTAAACATACAGTCAGCTCTAGTTATGATGAATTGGTGATTGCTGTAAAGTTGCTAGTGATTAGGCTGTAAGTTATTTACGGAGTAAACCCTTCATTTTTAATTGATGAAAATAAACTACACTGTAAACAGTGGAGCAGTGTGCAAATTAGATACCCACGGTTTCTCTCTAACACTGTTTCTTTAAATGAAAAGAGATAATTGAAATTGAATATTAGAGTTGAGATATGCTCAGATTCTATTATATGGCAGATTTTAAAAATACAATTTGTATTTATTATAGATTGCAAAAAGGGTTGGATCCAATAGGCTAGGTGGCTTAACCCACCCCGCCTAATCTGGTGAGCTATATTTTTTTTAAATGTAGATATTATTAAGTGTTTAGGCTTTGGGTTCCTAAGATACTATCAGTGGTGTCGTTAAGAAGTGTTTATAACTTAATAGAATACATGTGGGAAATCGAGCAACTTTAAATTTTCACTATCTCTCTTTTTTTGGTCCAAATCTTGTTTGTTCTGACTTAAGATGCAATCTCTGATCTTTTAATATCATCTATTCTGCTTGGCAGATAATCTTGGAAATGCTTGCCTTACAAGTTTTTTTGTCACCGGAGCTTGGGATCATACCAAACTTTTACATTCTTTAAAAGCATATCAAAATGCTGTGAGTATGAAGAGGGAAGATTTATAATGTGCATATGATAGAAATTTATAATGTGCATACGGTAGAAATATATCTTACTTTTTTGGTCACTTTTGCTATACTCATTTCTACTTGGAGATCATTATTGTATTTAATATTTATTGGTGAGTAGTATTATCATTTACAAGTTGGAATCGAAGACCTAATGTTTGGTTAATATGTACCAGGAGAAAGATGAAAGAATGAAGTCCAATCCAGATTTATATTTTAATAGTGCTACAGTACGTTGAATCTTTGATCCTTATTCTGTGTTTCATTGTATTCAAGTACTCATTAAAGAGGAGTTTGACGTTGAATACGCCAGCTTACTTTTCTCCTGTATTTTTACTGTCTATCAGTTCCACCTTAATACAAAAAAGTAATATTTAGATCCCAGTTATATAATAGCGACAGTGGCTGATACATTTACTGGGCATAAATAGTGCATTGAGTAGTGCTTTTTCCTGTTTGTCTTAATTTCTTACAGGTTAACAAATATCTTGAGAACTACCAGAGGGCCCTTAGTGGATTTGAGGCTGCTGCTTTAAAGGATCCAGGTCTGAATGCTGCAGAGGAGGTTCAGAAGATAGTCAGTTTACTTGACAAGGTGGACAATCTTTTGAAGGTAATGAAATGAAAATTTTCCTTTGGCTATGTAGTGGTAATTTAAGCTAGTAATTTGTTGAAGCATTATTCTTAGGTTTTTTCTGTGGCTTGATATTCATGCATGGAGGATTCTTTTCATGATAAAAGCTGGTAACTTCAAGAAACATTAAAGTCCATTCTACTCCTCTCCCCACATACCAGCAATTTTTCTAACGGGTTGTAGTCAACATCTTAGAAGCTGCTCTGGTTTATAAATAGTTTTATTATGCACAGGGGCATGTAAGAGCTAAGCGAATGACATCTTTGGCTTCGTCATTGGTTGCTGTTGATTGTAAGCACTTTTCTGTGATCTGGGCTTTAGTTTGTGGTCCATCTTTGATTCTACTGAGCCTGTGCTTGTAATAAACCTTTAGTTCTCTTCACTATACTAACTACTGACTTGATTCATGCCTACTTCTTGTTGCAAGTGAAATCGCCATACCGAAGAGTTACCATTGACCTTTTATCAGAGGGTCCAAATAGAGCTCTTGCAGTAGAGGGGAAAGTTTTTTTCTTTATTAGGACTGAAGGTGTTGCTCCCCTGTAAGTCTTCTACTCCTGAGGTTAATATAACTGTGAATATTTGTCATTCACTGTAATGTTTTAAAATTTATTTTGCTACAAATAAAAATATTAGAAAAGGTAAAATAAGATGAAGGTTTACAAATCATTTTATGATACCATGGGGGCAAAGAGGGAAACTTTCACTAGACCCTACTTGGAAAACGGGTTGATTATTTGAGTCACTCTGTTTTATAAGATAACTTCCATTCACAGGGAAATATAAGATTCCCACCCTTATTTATACATGGGACTACGAAAAAGTAAAATATGTGTAATATAGATTCCTGGGAATGAGTCAGCTGGAGAATAATTTCTTATAATTTGCACCAAACATAAGACTGTTACATTCCCATATTCGCATTCCTGCTAACAATTTTCCTTCTTGTCATTGCACAGATACTATTTGCTTTGTGATTCAAATCATTCCTGCTTTGTTGTCTCGATTTATGGTGTACGTACTGATGTGGTAAGAACTATTGCTGAACTTTTATTTCGATTTCTCCTATTTTCTTTTTCTGATGAAGTAGAAATTAATTTTTCTACCATATATTTCAAGGGTGGCAACCAGTTGCATGCTTCCTTCTTTCTCATGATCATTTGCAATGAAGTCTGCACCTTTACTAGTTCTGATATAGATTTCATCCAATTATTGATTATTGTTTTATTCTTCCTCTCTTCTCTATTTAAGTGAGTGCTTATTTACTGAATAATAGTTTGGTCTAGTTGATTTTTTTTCTTTCCTATTGCCATGCTTCATCAATTGATTAGTTATGTTAGAGTTAATTGATCCCTTATCATCCAGATTAAAGAAGGAGATCAACTAACAATGCTTGATCCTTATTTTCGTGATGTTGATTTGTCGTGGAATGAGAAGGTACGTTTTCTTCAAAGATGTCTTTGTAATATAGAACAATGCATTCTGATTAAGGATTTACCTTGTTTTTATGTATATTTTACAATAGCGTTACCAGTTCAAGTCTATACGCCTGGATTTCTACGAACAAGTACTTGTAAATGGAAAAGCTTTGACTCCTCAACAAGCTGTTCGTACGTCAATATATGCTCAACATAAACCCTGAAAAGGCCACTACAGAAATTATTTGAGTTCTACTTGTCTTCTGGTTGTTGGTGTTGGATGCTATATTCATTGAGTAAATAGATTGGTTGGTTGGTACATTTATACATGTGAATTCTGGTGCCTCACAATCTGATAATAGGAAAAGAAGAAACTTGAGAGGAAAGTGTTATATTTGGCTTTCTATTTTGTCCATCAAGCTTTTTACATCTGCTGAATATGATAGCTTGAAGATTCTTCTGTTTGTTTTCGATGCTTTTAACAGAAACTTTATGTACAAATCTTGTTTGTTGTTGTATCAAAGTCCATCTTGCAAATGCTTCATCTTTTTTTTTTTTTTAATTTCTTTATCTTTGCAAGAAAAATGAAGGGGATTTAGAAACTCATCAACTTCTTATCAGAACAATCTTGCTTGCGATAATTAGCATACTGAACGAGTAATAGTTTCACATTCTTTAGCAAGAGTTTATAACTTATTTGTACTGTTTTTTTCTGAAAAAACATTTTAAGTGTAAAACATTCTTTTTTGGTACTCCTGTACTCTTTCATTAAGGAAGAATAAGTGAAATGAAAGAATAAAGACATTAGTTGAATGAATATATAGGAGTTTGAGTATGTTCATGTTAGAAATGGCAATTTCGCAGTTCTAAAACATTCTCCTCTGCCACCATTTTCATTAACAATTTGACTAAGATTTTACAGCATTAGTTGAATGAATTTATTAGGCTTCATCAGGTTATTGGAAAACAACAAAATTTAATCACTCTGAAGGAACCATAACAAAGCTATAATTACGAGTTGCAACCTATTTTCATTTCATGCTACAAAGTGAACAAAATTCAAAAATGAGTGGAATAAACATATACTTACAGCTGAAAAAGTCTCGTAATCACTAATGTTACAACAAAAGTATAAGTTAGTATGTTTTCTATTACTTTACATGTTATAACTAATTATTATCTTATTCTAAAAAAAGGATTATCTTAAAATTGATGTTAAGAAAATCTATCTATATCTATTTATCTATTTAAACTTGAATATTATTGCTATTTAATTTGATGACTTTTTCTGATTATTCTATTTATCATTTGAAACAAAAATGTTTTCAGTGAAAAAGTTTTCATTAAATTTTCTTTTTTTATGTTTTGAAATAGAAATTAATTTTGATTTTATGTGAATAATTATTTCTTAGAAGTAAGATATATAAATAACTGTGAAAGAGGATTTTTTTTTTTGGCCAATCTTTGGATAAATTTCTGGATAATCCTTAAATTTAATATTTCTTTTAATATATTATGTGGCCAGATCTGTGTTAGAAAATGGAAGTTCGACATTTTCTTTGTCAGCATCGAAATTTTTTTTATAATTTGTTTCTTCCCTTTACCCTCTTGAAGCTCCGGTGCTGCTTCCTCCCTCCAAGCTTTCTCTGAGTTACGTACCAAGGTTCTGGTTGGTTTCTACAATTAATGAATTGGTTTTGTGCGGAGCTTTTCTTGTGAAATTGTTCTGGATTTATTTGCCTGAATTATATTCATTGCTATGCAGAAGATTTAGTCTCGCAAATATTGTTATCCCATTCCATCTGAGGTAGGTTACAATACATACGTTTGAGGCTAATTTACCAGCTGGCATGCGTACCTCGCTCTATCTATCCATAAATTGTTAGAGTTAAGACATGGAATAAAAATAAAACCAATTTATAGAATATATAAGTTTGTGTAAATGTGTATCTCCCTTTATCTATCATAAAATGTTAGAGTTCTCACAAACTAAAAATGAAAATTTTTTTAGTATATAAGTAGATATAAACTTCATACTGATTTTAAAGATTGAGTTAGATTTAAAGTCTATTTTTTAAAATAATATTACACTCTTCAGCTAAAGTTTATCATGACAAATTGGGATGAAAGAAAGGAAAAACATGTAGGAAGGATTTAACATAAGCATGATCAACATACAGGGCACAGAAAAGGTAATATTTTTCTTTGATTTGACCTTTTATATTTGATTCTGCTTAATTCATAACTTATTTATTTGTACTGTAGTTCTGGACTATTACACAACAATGACCATTAAATTAGATGATATTATGGATCAAAGGCTTGCTCAACTGGACAATGCAAAACAAAAGTTTGATAAAATGAATAAAGTTTCAGTTCCTAAGATCCAAAAGATACCTGTTTTGTTGCGACAAAACGAAAGGTTTGCTATGTACTGTTCACCAAAGATGATATCATTTGGTCCCATCCATCACAACAAAGAAGATCTAAAGCAAGCAGAGGATTATAAGCTTCTATGGACATCAAAATTTGTTGCGGAACACAGTGAAAAACAGGTTACAGATCAAGCAATTGCTAAAGCTTTGCTAGAACGGATAGAAGATAATATTGAAGAACTGAAGAACCAATTTTCTGAGGATTTATTATTGGGAGAAATGTATGATGACAAATACCTTGCTTGGATGCTGTTTGTGGATGGATGTTCTTTGCTCTATTTCATGGAATATGTTGACATAAATCATCCAGAAGCATTAAACATTAAGCTTGACCAACTAACACATATGTGGAGAGATTCATGTTTGTTGGAGAATCAACTTCCAAGGAGATTGCTTGAGATGCTGAGTAAAACAGAAGGAACAGACTTGGAATATTTATATTACAATCATCTTAGCTGGTGTACATCCAAAAGGGAGGGTTCTGTAAGATTCTCAGTTCAAAATCCTAAACCAATTCATATACTAGATTTTTGTCGCTCATATTTTCTGTCACCCCAAAAGTTTGTCAACCATGACAAAAATAATCAAATAGAGATAAATGAAATCTCAAATCAACAAAATGATGATGATGATGATTATGATGATTATGATGATGAACACAGTATTGATGCTGATATGGTTAGATGGCATACTTGTAAGAACATACGAGATCTAAAAATAGCAGGGATTCGAATGCTGCCAAATTTATCATGTGAAAATCCTTTTGCATGGAATAACATTCATTTCACCTCTAAGTGGTTCAGTGGGGAATTGAGACTCCCAATGTTTGTGTTCACTAATTTCACACCATGTCTGTTTCGAAACCTCGTAGCATATGAGATGTGTCCTGATGTTTGTTACAAATATGAATGTTGCTCATTCTTTTCCTTTATGGATTCACTTATTGACACTGCTGAAGATGTGAAGGAGCTCAGAATAAGTGGAGTGTTTCAAAATTTGCTTGGAAGTGACGAAGACTTGGCCAATCTTTTCAATGAATTGGGTTATGATTTACCAACTAAAGTATTCTGTGAGAACGTCTTCATCTCAACTAATGTTGTGGCTTTCAGCAAGAAATATATAGTCGTTAAGCAGCAAATTGAAAAACACTGCGCAAATAAATGGAAGACATGGTTGGCTGAAGGTTACAATACTCATTTTGATACTCCTTGGACTATGGTTGCCTTTTTAGCTGCATTACTAGCATTGAGTCTCACTTTCATCCAAACCTGGTTCAGTATTCCTATATGATTGATCACAATGCAAAAGAAGGAGTATTCTTTTATGAATGTGTTGGTGTTTGTTATTTCATTAAGGTATTTGTGTTAACTTGCAAATTTGATATTTAATTTAAAATAGTCTTTCTTTTTTAACCATTCTATGCACAGATAAATAACATTAAATCAACTCAATTTTGCTAATACAGTATATAATAAACCAATTTTCATATTATATATAATTAATTCATAAAGGTTCTAAAAAAATTGAAACTTATTTTAAACATCAATATAGATATATAGATATATTTTATAAGTTAATTAATTTATATACAAGTTAAAAATTAAAAAATTATAAAACTTAATTACATAAAAGAATTTTTACAATTAGTTTATACATATTCAATTTTCAATTATGTGTAATTTATTTTGCTTTTTTTTTTTAATTTTTCCCTAAAATTCTTTATGAAAAAATTATCCAAATTTTATCACAATACTATATCATATTAAATGGTATCTATTTAGTCAACAAACTATATCAGTAATTCATTCATACTTTCAAAGAATGTCCTTAAAACTAGATTACAATAACTAAATATAATCTGAATTCATCTTCGAAACACTAAGTATTCCATCAATATTAACTGAAGTCAAGAAAATTTTGTTCCTCAGCATCGGAAGCTGAAGTCAAAGAAGCAATGAACATACAACAGGTCCCAAGAACAATGAACAAATTAGGGATCAAGTGGACACGACACGAGTACTAATGCTTTATATTTTCTCTTCAGATTGAACTTAAAAAGGTGGGAGAATCCCCCTGGTAAAGTACAAGTAAACAAACTATACACAAGGTTGTATCTGCTTAATTATGCACAATCCAATGATGATGCAAAACAACACAGGACATAAAAACACAACACAATATTCACGCTATGCTTCAAACAAAGGACTGAATCTCATTTATTTAATGGATGACATCAGAAAAAGAATATTAACTTTATCCTACAAGATGTACGGATAAACACTATTGCTGCTTATAGTAGCCACTTTGGTGAGGTGGAGGATATGGAGAGGGAATAGTATAAGGAGGTCGTGGCACAGAGCCAGGTTGCTGTGCTTGTGTATTATAGTACGGACCACGCCATCCTGGATATGCTGGCTGGCCATACTCATGGTTTCCCGGTGGTGGTGGCTGCTGGTGAACCTGATGGGGTGGGTATGGAGCAGTTGATGATGGTGGAATGTGGTATGGAGGTGGAGGCTGATGATGGTGTGCAGGAGCACCATACGGGGAAGGTGCATGATGGCCATAGGGAGCAACTGGTGGCTGCTCAACTGGCTGATAATAAGGTGCTTGCGGACGAGGATCTGTTTGTGCACTGGCTCTTTGATTTTGGCTTCCAACTGATGGGTAGTTGCTGTTAAAAGAAGCACCTGAGTTTTTGTCCTGGAAACTCAGTCCAGCCACTTGTCTCTGAACATCTTCAATCATTTCCCTGCACTGAATGTTCCTTGTCATTACAAAGTCGTTGCTCTGCTGCTTTACGTTTGTGATTGCATCCTATCAAACAAAGAAATTGCGTATTATTAAACGGTATCATCCAACCATGTCATTCAGCAAATTAGGAGAATCTAAATTAGCATTAGTCATTAAGAAAGACTGCATGCGGACATGTATATTATTTTACCTAAATATAAAGGCAAATGGGTAATTAAAGGGAAAAAAAAAATAAATAAATACTAGTAGAGGTTAAAGGAATAAGTGGAGTGGGGGGGTGGGGGAGTGGGTGCCAAACAAATAGAAAGACATCTCCTAGTGATTTGGAAGTTACAAAGTTAATGAATAAATAATATAATCAATCAATTAATGAAAAGAAAACCACTTAAGAAGCAAACATGTCTCAAAAAATGTGTACAAATATGATGTCCCCTTTCAATTATTACCGATAGATAAATGACAGCATGAAATCAATTCTATAGATTTTGGATAAAGAATTTTAAGAGTAATTTTATGACAAAATATATTGTTTAGATAAGGAATTTAAAAGTAAATTGAAATTCTTTCTATTCTCAAAATCATGTTTATTCCCTTCTTTTCCTCTCCTCAACTCAATTTTGATAGTTTCTTATTTGATTGTGCTTATATTCCACATCATCAAAATTATTTCATAGTTGACGTTAGGTTAAAGTTATTTTTTCAACGGTTAGTTAGGGTTTTCTTAGTCAACAATAATGGTTTTCTCAATTCATGCCAAACATACTTTTTTAATTTATGTCAACTAAAATTATTTTTAATGGTTGGAGTTTTTTTAACTGATATTCATTAGAGTTAATTTATGTCAACTAAAATTATTTTTAATGGTACGAATTTAGTTTAACTGATATCCAGTAGAGTTACTCTTTATACGACGCATGACGAAGTTATTTCTCATATCAACATTAATCAACATCTTCTTGACCAGTTAGGGGAGGATTACTTTTCAATTGATGTTCACTGGAATTTGTTTACTAATCTTAATAGGAGTGTTTTTTATTATTTACATTGTTAGGATTATCTTGGTTATCTTTACTGTTGTAGATCATTATTATTTCTCACTCAGTATTAGTTAAGGTTTTCTCCAAAGGTCATTTTATTACATATATGAGCAAGATTTTTTTTGTTGACATTTTTGTGATAGTTTTTTAGGAAAAACCTATTTGGACACCATTGTTCATAAATAGCACCCATTTGACACTTGTTTTTCTCAATAAAATATTATATTATAAATATTAATTTATTTGAGTGTCAAACGGGAGTATTGGTGTCAAAATATCAGTGCTCATTTATCTATTATTCTTTTTATAGATGACACACAATGTTATTTATCAATAATTTGTTAAGAAACTTTAATAATGTTAATTGATAAAACTTTCAGTCAACATTAAATATTTGTTTTTTTACCAATTACTGTTAAAAAGAATTTTTCAACCAACATTGACTAGAAAGTAGACAAAAAATAATCTCAACCACCATTATCATAAAAGTAATCTGGACTAGGACTAATGTCATCTTAAATAATTGTAGTCGACATCAACTAAACAATCTCGACCAACATCAATCTAGAAAAAGCTTTGCTAAAGTGAGGAAAAAAAAAGATCATAAAACGTCAGTTAAGAATATCTTAACGAACTTTAACCAAAAATTAACATCAATCAAAATTGACAAAAAAAAACATCAACAATACTGATATTTTTGAAATATTAATAATGATTCAACACTTAAATATTTTTTTGCATTTGGTGATAATTGAAAAATTTTATCAAAAAAAATAAAATTAAAACATAATAAATTTAAATTATCTTATCCAAACAAAATATTTGAAAAATAAAATAATGAAATCAATTCAAATGCAACATATTTAAATGTCTTAAAAATTATAAAATTCTGTATCCAAAAGCAAAATTAAAGATTCAGTATGTTCTTATGGAACAGAATAAAAACCATATATAGTTGATAAGTTCTTACCTGCAGGGTAACATAGAACTTTAACCCTTCATTGATGTTGTCCTTTATCTCTCGAAATTTTGCTATGGCGGCTTCAATCTGCTTGTAGGCTTTTTCACGTGAAGCTGAAATAAATTAGGAAACCATCAGAACATAATCTGTGATGCAGGAAAGGTGCACTCAAATTGGAGCATTGTGTACAAAAAAGACAAAACTGAGCTTAATAAACAGTAACAGTTGAGAAAACTTCCGTTCACTGGCTAGTCATAAAATTTTATGTACAGTAATAAACATAGTCTGAAAACAGACATGACAGCCTTGTCAACATGATGCTAAGGTACAAAAACCAGATTCAATCTAGAAAACAACCAAACGGGGCCTACCTTTGTAATCTTCAAGATTGAAGATAACAGAGAACTCATCATTTTGAGCCTGTGAACAATGGCAAGCAATCATCAGAATCACATCATTAAAATTTATCACTTCGTCTATTAGAACAACACAATCACCTAGAAAAGAATATTCAACAACCAATAGTCTAGAGTGAATAGGTATAATGGTAAATAAAATTTGTCACTTTTGCCTTCACGGCAAGGTCCACCCTCTCAAGAAGCATGAAAAATTAAAAGGTAGTTTTATTCGCTGCTAAAGTAGTCTCAGGAACTAGTTATAGTGGTAATCAAGAATATAAAGTATAGTCCCCCTGAATAGCCACTGCATGGGAAAAGAAAGTCCCAGAAACTGAATAAATAGTGAGGAACGTTTCTTTTCTTAAATGCTCTTTAGATGAGTTTCGGGCATACAGTACCTGGATCTGTAGCAACAGTTGCTCTTGAGCCTCAATATTTTGAGCTATTTCATCACAAATATGGTCATATTTTGCTAGCTCCTTCTTGAACAGATCATCATAAGAACCAGTGGAAGTCATCAACTTTGGTAATATATCATCCTGAAAGATATTTATACAAACATAATCAAAATAGTGAATTTGGGTGTAATGCATTCATGAATGGTAAGCTAAACAAGAGGAAACATTCCTAACAATTCTTCACATCCACAACATTTGAAACTAAGTGAAGAAAACAAATCCAAACCACTAAATCATCTAGCATAATAAGTTAAGAAAATACAAGTTGAAAACAGAAAAATCCTATATACTTCTCTTTATCATTCTTTTTTTCTTTTTTATCGGCAAATGTTAATTGTTAGTATTTTGTTAATGGTGTTGAACTCATAACCTCTCTCACCCTCCCTTCCAAACCCACCAAACTAACCTTATAACTCTTGGAGGAGTTGAACCTATAACCTCAGCCTCCCGTCAAACTTTTACCACTAAGCGACCTTATATGTTTATCATTCTTAATTACGGGTCAGCATTTTTTTCATGTTACACATGGAGAATCGTGAATTCAAATGACTGAGTATTGATACCAAAAATGGGGCGGAATCTCACATTAACCATAGATATAAAAAAATCCATATTTGAATTACTTAGTATAAGAAGAAAGAAATAATTTATGGATGAAGAATCCTGTATCCAAAAATAAAATCCTGGGATAAAAGCCTAAAGCAACTCATGAAGTTACAATAAAAAATGGAACCAAAATATAAACACACTGGACTAGTGTCTCCCAAGGTCAGGGATGTGCTTGCTTGATTTTGCGCAGTTCACATTGCAGTAGATAGAATACGTTGAATTTATCTAGAATGAGTGATTCACATTGAAGATACAAATATCTCAACAATTGATAAGAAAATCAAGGGATATGATTTGTTATGCATGAGTATGTAATATCAACCCGGAGTTATCTCATGAAGTTGAGATTCACATTCACTTTAGAGAGCCAAACCAGATTAGTTTAATATACTTTTGGATGTTACAAATGCATAATCCCCCTAACATCCAATAAAACATAGTGGACCAAGGACATTTATTGTTGAATTCAGAATGCGGAGAAGCACACATTATATGCAAGCAACAGGTGTAATACTACTTCAATGTCATTAAATATCATGAGAAAACCAATTTGTTAAGAATAAACAATGCATAAAATTTCATGGAAAGGCAAAAAGCATATCTCCCGCTTATAGATAATAAGACAGGAATTTAGCTTCTACAGGAAGAACTCAAAAACGTAATTATGTGAATCTGGCTTATCAGGCATACCTTTCTTTTCATATCTTTAAGCATATCTTCAAGACCGGCCCTTTGAGCTCCAAGAGTTTCTAGTTGCCTCTGCATTAGTTAACACAATTGCAACAAGAATCAATCATACACAGCAAATGGAATACTGTAATTTCATTTAGCATTACATCCTGCGAAACAATTAAAATATTTACCACAACAATCTGAATTTACATTAAAATGCCTTCTATTGCTAGTTCTAACTAAACAATACTCATTCAAATTCACTTCTCAAACATTGGATTTCTTAACTTTAATAAGCACTCCTCACTAAGAGTATAGCCACAAAGAAACCATACAGCACTCAGTTCATTGGTAAATTTATAATCATGACATATAGGGAGTGGAATATAAAAGGCTATAACTAAAAAAGGTTCGAAATGAAAGGATCACTTGTATGATATGAAATTAATCATAAAGTACTGATTAAAATTTTAAAATTTCACTAAGATCTCACTAAGTTACATACATGATATTTAACTTGTATCTAAAATTTCCCATCCGCTATCCAGTATCAACTATCCTATTATAGCAATGTAGGGTTGGCCACTAAGATTGATAACTACGATATAACATGAAAGAACAGCTGCATCAATTTGGATGCAAGAAAATGTCATGGATTTTATTTCTGAGAAGTCAGAAATCGTAATAGAACAATAACAAGACCAAAACCAGCATACCAAACTTTGCTTGAGAGACCCCACAATAGCATCTTCATTTTGATCAAAAGACATAATAGGCCTTGCCAAGCTTGGAAGAGCGGATTCAATCTGATTAAAAAACAGAGATTCAATAACTTAACAATGTTTTCTGATGACATGACAAGCAGATAACCAATTACAAATAGTACAACAATTTACCGGACGGGCATCAAGGATTGACATGAGTGCTGAATGTTCTCTAACTGATCGCTCTATCCTACCATCACTTTCAGCAGCCTGCTTCAAGTTACCTGCAAACCTGTTGAGCCTATCCTGCAAGTTTTTAGTCAAGGTGCTTGACTGGGGCCTGGTCCATTTCGTTCCAAATTGACTTCTAAATTGAGAATCTTCTCTTGCTTCCTTCTGCAACAATTCCTCAGTCTGGACCAGCAACTCTTGATTCACCCTCCTTAGGTCCTTAAGTTGCTGCAACTCTGCTTCCAAACCAGCAGGGCCCCCACTGATCTGCACAGCTTCCACATCTTCTTTGAGACTTGTTGGAAGAGTAAAATTTCCTTCCAAAGCAAGAATGGAATCCGGCAGCTCCATTTCCTTAAGCCTAACTCGGGTTAGCTCACTAGCTTGCTGCAACTTTTCAGCCTGTGTTCTTATAACATCGTCTACCATTTCAGTATACCGTGAGAGGGCCTTTGCGCTGTTGTCCGGAACAAGACTTGCAAACAACTTTTCTTTGCTTGCATCCAGCACCTCATTCATTGCCATGGGCTTCACCATAGAAAATGATGGAATAGGGGGTAACGAACTTGGTGAAGGAATTCTCATGAGATAAACCCTATCATTCTCCTTGACAGCTCTTTCAAGGTTCCGGTTAATATTAGCCTCTAACTTGCCAATTGCATCAAGAATTTGCACCGCTGCACCCTTAGAGCTCTTCTTCGCCTCAGTCAACACACTAACAGCACTCCGTAGCCGTGCAATCTCCTCTGCTATTTCCTCTTTATCATGCAGCTCCAATCCATACCTATAACAAGCTTCTGCATAGAACAGTGCAGCCTTTAACTGTACATGAACTATCCAGGACTTTTCAAAATGCTGGCTCAAAGGTGCAACATTCAGTGCAGCTAAAGCTTCCTCGTAATATATCCCAACCTACAGGTATAACATATCAACTGCAAGTCAGCTCTCGTTCAAAAAACAAAAACAACTGTCACAATATCAGCAAATCAATGATCAGAGCAATCAAACGATCAGCGTTTGGAAAAAAGTATCATATTCATGATTCATAGTTAAAATTATACTTGCCAAAAATTCTTAAAGCTTGAAACAAACTTAAAAAACCACAGTGAGCTTCTACCATTCATGACCTGGCCTAAAATGACAGGTGATCATGCCAGTTCAATGAGTGTGCCCTCTAAAACCATAATATTTAGCCTATAAATCAAACACCAGCAAATTCTCAACCAAATGATCCACAAAAATCAGTGATCAAACATGTTAAGCAATTAACAGCATTAGCATAAAAAATGTACTCACAACTTATCCATAATTAAAATTGTTCACGCTAAAGAGTGCACTTGCTTGAGTCCTAAAACTTGATACGAACTGAAGAAGCTCCAGTGAGCTTCTACAATACGCCAAAGGACTGTTCAATGAGTATACCCTGTAAAATTCATTATACTGGAACCAAGGGATTATACGTCTAACCATCCTCGACCAGATAGTCCACAACAAATACGTACTCAAAGTTGTCAAACAATCAGCAGCATTTGCATAAAACATGTCATATTGATAATTCATAATTAAAATTGTTCATAATAGAAAACAGGAGAGTCCCAAAGCTTGATACGAACTCCAAAAAAAAAAAAAATGGCGTGGCAGTATGAAAGGATTGATCACACCTATTCTACGAGAGCCCTCGCAGAAATCATTATATTGGACCCATGGATCAGAGGCCCACTAGAGAAATGGCCAAAAATCAGACAATCTAGACCAATTTGGAATATCATTGAATTTAGTTGAAATAACATAATTTTTGGTTGTTTGATCAAGGCAAACTCATTGGAACTCTTAATTATGTCAGATAGTTTCTTCTAACTGTCTAAACAGTTCCAAATTAAGACTTAAGACCGTCCTAATACCCGTTCGCCACACTTAAACTAAACCAACAATTAGGATAAGCAAAGCACAGATATGATGGCTTCTATAAATACATAGTACATCTTGCCCATGGATAAAGATAAACCATTTCGTCAATAAGCAAACACGAGAGCAAACATACAACACCGACTCCAAATTGTAGCCAAGCATGGCCTATTGGATGATCTAGAGTCCTTCAAGCATCACAATTGAAAGAATGATTATAAGTGAAAACCTAAAACTGATTAGCAACGGACCTGTCTGGAGATCTTGGCACAGACACCGGGAGTGCTCCCTTTAGCAATGGTGTTCTCGAAGACGCACTCTTGCGCCTGCGCGAGCATGAGCTTCTCCAGCATCCCAGCACACTCAACGGACAAATCAACAGTGGTGGAATTCCCAACGGATGCCTTCATAGAGGCGTTGTCACGGAGGAAGGCAAAGGAACCAGCAGCAGCAATGAAGGCATGCGAGGCCTGGCGGCGGCCGTCAACGGTGTTCCGATCGTAGGAACATCCAATCTGACTGTAAACAGCGCCCAAATTGAAGAGCACGGCGGCCTTCTCGAGGTGGATGTTCTGCTGCGAGGCCTTCTGCTTTGGCTTGAAGGCATCGAACCAAACAAAGGTGAGGGCGTTGACGTGGTCAGGGTCGGAGGAGATTGGGAAGCGCGTCTCGACAAGGCAAAGAGATTTGAAGTAGGTTTGGAGGACATCGCGGCGCGCCGGCAGGGACGGATCGAGGTGACGTTCGATTTCGTAGCGAAGTTGCTTTAGGGTTTGTAGATCGTCTTCAACGTTCTGCGCTTCGCGCTCGGAGTAGTGATACGCCACGTAATTGCGGAGGGGGCGATACATATCAACGGTATTGGTCTTCTTCTCGAAGATCGCGAGCACGATGTTGGCGGAGGACGACGGCGACGCGGCCATGGGTCGGGAAGAAGATTCGAGAAAGTTTGGATTGATTACAGTCTCCGCTCTGCTTTGCTTAAGCTAATAAGCTAACAACTACCTCTTCCTCTCTGGGAGGTGGATGAGTGATACTGTGACCAATCAATTGCATGCCCCGTGAGAGGGTTTAGAATTTCGGAACGCGGAGAAATCAGAAAGTACTTTTTTCAAAGATATTAAAATCGGGATTAATTCTTAACGATTAAGGTTGTACAGAAAAATGGAATTTCTTGTTTATTTCCTTCACTTTCTCTGACCGGCATTCCAACTTCAACCTTTGACACGTTGTTCTTCGAAAATATTTATAGGGCAACTTTAGAAACAAACATACATTTCTACTTTAAATAATAAATATATCTCTAATTTATGTCATGCAAATACATTTTTCAAACCATTAATTATAAAAATAAATAATTCCTAGAAAGTAATATACATTTAAACGGTATGATATGTATAGACAGAAAGAGAGGATACACTTCTTTTATTTATTTATAAAGAAATACATTTTTTTAATGTTATCCTGTTAAGTGTTAATTTTTAAATTTAAATAATTATTCATAGATACAAAAAATAGTTTTATCATTAGTAACTGTTTTTTTAATTCAAATATATCTTTATTATATATTTTTTATTATATGCAATTTTAACCAAATGACATATCTAGACTAGACACTGAATATGAATTACCAAATACATGTTGGAAAACTCTCAACATCATTAAACCATTTTCAGAATTTGCAACAAATAATGTACTATGCAATGATTTTGTTAGAACATTTAGACAACTTTCTAAAAAAAAAAAACAAATGTTCATCGCATAATTAAGTAACAGTCATTCTATTGTTATTGAAGACACAAAATCAGTTAGAACTATGAAAATAGACTATGAATCTGATTCGACCCACCATAAATTTGTAAATTCAATAGATTGGTTTACTGACTCACTTAATTAAAAAAAATACAATATTTCTTTCATCCCAAAAAATATAAACTAAATTTTAATTGTAATTACAAACTAAATAAACTTCAATACAATTTAAATACAAACCAAAATCACAGTAATATTATGTTTGTATTTGCCAACCAATATGTTGCCTAAACAAAAAACCCAACTCAACCCAGATAAAAAGAAACTGTGCAACCCTTTATTTCTGAATGGGTTGGTGAGCCAACTCGGCTCTCCACTAGTCCAACCGGGGTGAGTTGGGTCAAAAGTTAACTAATATTAAAATTTGTAAAAAAAAAATAAAAATTCAACCCAATCCAATCCAAATAGGCAGTGGATCTGATTGACCTACAAGTTCCAATCCACTTTAACCACTCTAAAATCAGTGACACTATAATTTAATTTATATTTGCTTAGTGTATAGTTAATTTTTATTTATCTATGAGTGATTATATAAGTTCAAGAATGTAATTAGTAGACTTATTTACATGTATCTATGTGTATGCAACTAATCTCTTTTATTAGTAGTACTAATGATATGTTTTTAGTTTTTTCTTACATTAAAACAATATTATTGTAATAATTATTAAAATAAAAAATAACATTAAATGATTGAACAATCTTTATAATTTATTATGGATGTGATTTTTTTTATGAATAGTTATTTTAAGTTAAAAAAAATAGTTACTTACAGCCTAAAGTTAAAAAAAAATTACGCCACAAAAAGATAATATCCTTTACTAATAGTATACAAGATAAATAAATATAAATATACATAATAATGTTAAAAGAGACTCTAAATTGTCTAAATATTACATGTAAGATAATAACATTATCTTAAATAGTATATTTAAATAAAATAAAAAACAAAAGTCTATGAATAGAGACGGGACGTTCATTGTTTTTATTTCATTATTAATTTTTTTATTTTTAAAACGTTCTCTCTATATATCCTTCATATAATGAAATTCTGTTGTCAGAACTTTTCTATTTAAAGTGCTTTTTTATTAAATCACATCTATCTTTTACTATAAACCATTATCACGATAATATTTTTTATTCCAGATTGTATTACAAATTTAATATTACAAAACTAAACTTTATATATGATAATTGAGTGGTAAATAGAATTTGGAATGTGTCTTAGTACAGGTTGGAATTCAAAAATTAATTGAATAAAATTAAGTGTCACGTACATCACATTGAGTCATTGATTTCAATTAAAAGGATAGAAATAGGATTATAATTTTCAAAAGTACATTTTTTGATAATTTGCACAGTCAAAAATAATATTTTTGTTTATTGCGTCGAATATGAGGCTATGGTTCACATTTTGACATCCGAAAAAGAAAAAACCTTGATGAAGAATAAGGGATAAGTCCCTCTCGCGTGGATGAAAAAGAAGAAACCCTAAATAGATTTATGGATTGAAGATGGAAAAGATGATGATGAGAAGAAACAAGAGTTGATTTGGAAAGGAGATGACAGTGAGAAATGAAAATAAAAAATCAAATGAGAAGAGTAAGAGAATTTGAGTCTTCCTTAAAATTGGACTGTGAAGTAAAACAACAAATCAAAACTGGTGGGCCAGCCCACATTCATGTATGTTGGATTTTAAGTTTCGACACGTTTTTGTGAGTTAATATAGGGTCGGACTAAAAAATGTCATGTTGGCTCGTTTTGTCATCTTATCCAAGTAAAAATTGTTAGAGTAATTTTTTTTAAAGTAAAATATTAGCAAATGTCACCTTAGTTGTTTTTTACGGTCCAAACATAATAATGATATTTTATTATTTTAAATACATTATTTATCTAAAATACACACTAAAATATTGGGTTAATTATGATTTTAGTCCCTCAAGTATGGGTCATTTTTGGTTTTAGTCCCCCACGTAACGTTTGGTAATATTCAGTCCTCCACGTTTTAAATCTAATGGAATTGGTCCCCAATTTTAAACTCCGTTAATTTTAGTTCAGACGTGTCTAACGGATGGCCACGTAAGGATCCCGTTTTCAGCTGAGAGGAGTTGATGATGCACGTTTAGTTACTCGTTAATAAGGCACTTAGCTGAATTGGGGTTAATAAGGAATTTTTTTGCAGGTTTAGTTACTCGTTAATAGTTAGCATTAAAATGTCATTAACTTCACTTAACTAACTTAGGTGCTGAATTGGGGTTATGTTAGAAAGTCATTAAGCTTTATTCATTTGTAAAAAATCTCAGCTGAGGAGATTTGGAAGAACCCTAGGCACGACGAAGAAGACAGACCCTAGGCACG
>Ga0209589_1006579_pt1 | contig 19137 bp, 8 predicted proteins | sample CowpeawhiteBW_FD_187525 | JGI IMG/M metagenome (GOLD analysis project Ga0209589, IMG submission 187525) | Root nodule microbial communities of legume samples collected from California USA - Cow pea white BW (SPAdes) (version 2) | ecosystem: Host-associated > Plants > Roots > Nodule | place: USA...
GATACAGTGGGCTGCAAAACCAATTGAAGAAGCCACTTGGGAAGATGTTGTGGTCATACGTAGCCAATTTCCTCATTTGAATCTTGAGGACAAGATTACTATTAATGGAGGGGGCAATGATGGGGATCGAGTAGTAAGCATTGGGCCGGAAGAAAGGATTGTCCAAGAAGCAGCCACAAAGCCCAAAGAGTGGATTGTTTACAAAAGAAAAGGAAAAAAATGAGCTGGCAAAAAGAATTAGTTATAGAGAGAGAATAGAATCCCCTTTATTAAGGAGGTACGAGAGTAGGGGGGGAGGAACGTGTTATGGTTGGACCGAGTAGTTGTTACGCTACTCTGTAAGGAGCTGTGCTCTGGAGTATTAGAAAGACGTATCCTTTCTAGTACATCTTCTGCTTTTTTTGCCTATTTCAGCCATAAATAATACTATTACCGTATCTATTCCACCTTTACCTAGTTTTCTTCTATCTTTGTATTATTTTGTTTGTGGCGGTCTGCATCAGTGGGCCTAGATTTATAGGGAAGGCCCAAGGTTTGGATGTCTTAAGAGGAACAACGAAGGAAAGAGAGGGGTTGACATGGAAGTAGGTGTAACAAAATTGACAAATGCATAGGGTTATTTATATGAGGACTGTTAAGGAGCAATGAAAGGGGGAGAAAAAGAATAGTTAGGTTATTTAACATTGCTTTGTAATAATCTAATGTGCAATTATACTAATATTTCCCAATGTAGATCCACCTGTATTTATCATATGGTCTACCGAAAATCTCCCAAGTTTGGTATCTTTTCTAAGGTATCCATCTTTTCAATTATTTGTATCCCTTGAACCTTTTAGAATAGGTCATCTTAAATAAACTTTATTAAAAGGCTATTGTCTACTTTGTGTTGTACCTAGTTTCTACATATGATCTTTCTTATTCTTGTCTTTCCTCTCATTCATTGTATCTGAGCTTCCAATGTTATGGTGGAGACGAGATATGATGGTTCCAACACCAATTATCTTAGAGGACTTGTTGTCACAAAGGAGAATTGAACCTCCTTCAAGTTTTGTAAACTCCGGGAACCATATGAAATGAACATCTTAAGTCCACTATCCGCTCACAATCTTCAGTACTGCTCAACACCATGAGCACCATAATCGTCTTCCATTAGAGCTGCATCACCAAACATAGATGGTCAATTAGACCGTTTACCAAACCAAGATGCTATGTCAAGTATATTATCCTTCTTCTGTTCTGCCTCTTTGAACAAAACCTTCTGGTGTGTGACCTTCCTTCTTGCAATGGTAATATCTAATGAACGATGTATTTACCTATTCGCATCCTTGACCTATTTCTACCTCCTTTATTATCCATGATAGACTATCTACCCCTTGTTACAAGGCCATCTCCAGCACCAAATGCCTTAACTTCAAACTTCTTGTTTAGCATGTTTGAGCTCAAAGTTGCGTGAACCTCCTCAAGAGAGTCTCTCTTCCATACAATAGGTTTCCTTGAAATGATCATATATCTTAGGCAATGAACACAATAACAACAACACTTCATCCTCATCATCAATCTGCATATGAATATTCTTTAGAAGATTCTAATGAGGTTGCCAAAAGTGGTTGGTGAGGTTCTGACAAGCAGAGGGTGGCACGTTTGACATAGTCCTGTTTGCTGGAGTAGACAGGTGCGTGAGAGCCCTTGAAGAGAATCAGGCGTGCAACTTCATGGGTTGGATTGTGCTCCCCAAGGTGCAGCAAACCCTGGCTTAGAGGACAAAGCGACAATGCATGACAGACAATGGCCTCACAAGCAAGAAGGAGGATAGAGTGGGATCTTACCTGATTTGTTATCAACTTGAATTTAAGGGATGACCGGAAATCAGTGACTTGTCCTTCTCAGCTGACGGACATTATAAAAATATAGGTGACTACAAGCACAAGCTAAAAGAAAAGTCTACAACATGACACTTTAGCCCTTAGGCTGGGTACACCCAAAAAGCAGCTTTATAAAAATTGTACAACAAATAATGATAAACAACTATTTTAATACAAGCATTACAGGGAAAACAATTTCTTCCTCTAAAAACATTTTATAAAGAATGTTAAGTATAAAAGAACTTTGTAATGAATGTTCAGAATAAATATGTATTGTAATCTGTTTGTCATTTACGCACTGGAAAGGTTTTACGATATAATCACATGATTATTAACATGTGATTGTAGTTATTAACAAATATTACAAAATAAATAAAGGGTATAGTTTTGATGTTCCCCATTTATCAAGAAAGTCCCCAGATAAATTGCATAATCTAGGGTTATTCTTGACACCATGTGCATAATGGACTAAATTTGCTACTGTATAACATTTTACTATTCTGATTTAGGGTCGAGTTCGTGTACTGGCACTGGTGGTTAAGCTTTTTTCTGTATCTAGGTCGGCAGCGTCCACTGTTTATAGCTTAAATCTACTTAAGTTGTTGGAAGCAGAACTCAGAAATGCTGACGATACCCTTGTAACTTTAAGTGTATTGGAACTTCTATATGAGGTTACTATTCCCTTCTCTTGTTATCATTGATTTTAAAAATGTATAATTATCCTTTTACTTGTGCATGTATTTATATTTAATTACTTTATTGTAATATCAAAGTTATATCCACAGGACAAGAAAATGTTAGAAACAGTATCTAATACACTGTTTTACCACACTCCCACCTATTGGTTAAATTTATTTGAAATCATAAAATTTTGTTGTTCTCACCTATTCAATGAACCACTTTCATGATTTTGAGGTTTCATTAAATTTTATGCTATAAGAGTGTTACTAGCACCTAAGGGGATTTAGCTTTACAATGATGTTAATAAATATCACACGAGGTCTCATTCTTACCTGTTAAAAATTAATTTCCTGGTTAGACTTATTTGATTATTTGTATTGCGAGAGAAAAAAATGCAAGTTGGGTTTAATTTATAGACAATCATGTTAATAACCATCACAATAGGTGTCACTATTACCCGTTAAAAGTTATTTTCCTTGTTGGACCTGTTTGATTATTTATATTTTGAGAGGAAAAAGCATGTTTGGTTTAATTTATAGAAAATTGGGCACAGACCCCCTACTCCCAAAAACTTTTGTCTATTACCCTTTTGTAATTGGGCACTAAAGTGTTTGTTCCCAAACATTTTCACTCACGTAACATCCTCCCCCCAATAAACTGAATTTTAAAATGATTGCATGCAGAAGTGATTCCAAGGATAAACCAAACTACAATCATTCAATTAAACAAGTAACAGATACCAAATTAAGGAACTCAACAGTAGCAACTATATCAGTTATTTTTCTCTTCTCCGTTTCACATTACATGCTCATATATACAATCTCATTTTGTGTGCATTGGACGCAGTTGGCAGCAATCGAACATAGTACAGAATTTTTGTCAAAGACTAGCCTCATTGAATTGCTTTCGTCAATAATTAGGTAACGATTTATGTTCTTGTAGAGAATTTTTTATTCATCTGATGGATGTGTGAAAGTTTCCTTCCTGATAAAAACGGACATTCCTTTTTCTTGATGCTAGCAACAATTCTGTGGAATCAATTTTAAGATCACGAGCAATGATGATATGTGGAAGGCTTGTGCCCAAGGACATTATACACTCCTTCACTGACGAACCTTGTAAGTGCTGCTCTGCTATCCATTTCTCTCTGTTATTTGTTGGAAGATATTGGAGATTGATTTCATCTTCAGACAAAATTCAAAAACCTTAAATCCATCTAATTGAAACTAGGTTTTGTTGCAAATCTAATGGGTCACTTACTGGATTGATTTCATTTGTCAATTGGCTGTCTACAAGCATGATATGTTTCACAGTTTGATACTTATTTTCAAAGAGCAAGAAACTACTAATATGATGCTACCTTGCAGGGCTTGTTCGTCTTCATTTTAAAGTGTTCATATACTTTCCACACAATTTGATAATTTTTTTTGAAAGTATATTGAAACTGTTAACTAGTGTATACTTTTTGTGCTATGAAATTGATAAACTCAGGTGTTAAAGCTGTTATTGCATCTATTGATGGTAGACTTCAGTCATTGGATCCTTCAGATATAGATGAATGTGAAACTGCACTTGAATCATTGGGTCATATAGGATCATGTAAGTATGTCACAATATCAGTGCCTGCTTTTTAGCATATCTGTTTTTATATCAAGTAGGAAAACTGATTTTAGTTGATTAAATTACTTTGGTCTCGTTCTCAGAGTTATCAATCTCAGATAAGAATATTAAGTGAAGCCCGAAAAGTGCTATGTAGTGGGTTGATTGCCATTATGAATTTTACAAGTATGAAATAATTTGTAATGCGTATATAAATGCTCAAACATAAAAAATCACTCCTAATTAAGACACATTTAATTAATAATTAAGATTTATAATCTTAAGCCAAATGCAGAAATTAATAAAAAGAAGAGTCAAGTAATATAAAATAAACAGAAAGTATATGAGGAAAGGGCAACATAGGTTACCAATCTCAACACAACAGTTGAGAGAAAACAGGAAAAACCTATTGAAAAGAAATGAAATAAAACAGAATAACAGAGAAGAGATCATACAACTGTATGCCAGAGTTCCACAGGTTGTGGATTGGGCAGAATCTGCTCTCAGAAGCTGAAGAGGAAAGTGGGTCATTACTGAAGCAAACGTTGTGCTTGTTCCTATGTAGTCACTGCTGTATAGGAAACTGTACCACTGGAATTTCCTCAGAAATCTGGATCCTTGACAAAGAAAACGCCTTGGTCTGACCCTGTATGGGGTATGCAAATGGATTTGAAAGGGGAAGAATATGGTTTTGGCTCTGGTAAGTAAAGAGAGGAGGAGATGAAATCTGAGGAATACCCCTTAAGGCCCATTGATGAGGCGTGTCCGGGCTTCACGTAACACAGGAGGCAAATGAAATCTGAGGAATACCCCTTAAGGCCCATTGATGAGGCGTGTCCAGGCTTCACGTAACACAGGAGGCCAAGTGCGGTGCAACAGGATGCAATGCTGTGGGGTGCATGTGATGTAATGCTACTATATTGGTGCTATCTTGTGCTAAGTTACAAAGATCTCACCTTGAATCTGTCAAATTATATTGCTCTCTACTGTTTTTAAGTTTTAAACCCACATAACACCTATCGCAGAAGTTATTTATGGATAAAATTATATATTGCATTACATTCATTGAAGGCATGACAAATAACAAACTGGTAAACTACTCAGACTTCTACAAACCTTTCCAATCCATCCTAGGTTTTAAACCAACTCAATGCCACCAACTTATATACTATAATATGATCATATCTTTAGTTGATGTGTGATATCCAACAAACTTCACATTGAAGATATTATCTCCATTACTCATATGTATATTATGAATAGGTGATTTATAATATCATCATAACATATAGATATGCATATATGATTTTATACCATATTCAAACTACTTATTATCAATTTATATTTCCTTATTGATGATTGTTTTAATAAGAATTTCTTTGTTTTTTACATACTACAAATTGTAATTTATGGTTCTTGTGATCATAGCTACCCTGGGGGCCACATTATTACTCTCAGGTTCATCACCTGCTGCAAGACATGTTATAGATGCTGCTTTTGAACGACAAGGGCCACAAGGACATGGTAAACAGCTGGTTAGTGAACTAGATTCTTTTTCCCCTTTTCTTTTCAAAGTAATTTAAATATCCTAAACTACTATAACTTGATACTCCCTAATCCCATTTTCTATTGTTTAGTTGTGTTAAACTCTAGAAAAGAGAGAAATATTGAACTGAAACCGTATATTTATGAAATAACCATGGGTGGTTCAATAATATTGAGAGAAAGAAATGAATACAATAAATAGAGGAGATTTGATATCCTCTAATAAGATATGATATAGGAATAAATAAATAAAAATGATCATAATAATACATGTGTAATCTATATATTCTTGATTGCAAAGTGTCAACTCATTATTTCTGTAATTATAACAATATTCTTGATTATATAGGATCAACTCTTTATTTTAAGTGGGCATAGATTGGATTTTTCAAAATCTAGTCTATATCCAATCTAGAGCCAATAAAATAGATTGGATCTATAATCCATATCCATTTTAACTAGATCAACCAAATTTGGATTTGTTTTTTCAATCCATTTTAATTGGATTAAATCTAGATTAATTAATTGTCAATTAGATTAAATCCACTGAAACCGATCCAATATACCTTATTATTAGGTTCATTAGACATGGGTCGAGATGACTCGGCTCGATCTAGGTCTGGTTCACTTATCTCAAATTAGGTTTGAGTCACCTCACCTCAGCATCAACCAGAGTTCAATTCAACATGGGCCCAAACTGACTTGTCTTGACCTGAGACCGTGCTCACTCGTCTCAACCTTCGACCGTGCTTACTCATCTCAACCTTCAACCTAGGTCGACTCGTCTTAACCTTTGACTTGGCTCAACCTTCGACCCAAGACGACTTGGCTAGACCTTTTGCCAGAGTTGACTCGATACGACTTTCTACAAGGGTCGACTCGCATGACCTTCGGTTGAGGCTAACTCAGCTCAACCTTTGGTTGTGGCCAACTCAACTAGACCTTTGGCTCGGGTTGACTTGACTCGACCCTTAGCCCACACTGACTTGGCGCGACCTTTTGTCGGAGCTGACTAGGCACGACCTTCAGCCGGGGCCGACTTGGCATGACCTTTGTTGGGGGCAGACTCGGTGTATCCATCAATCAGGGTTGTCCCAGTGATCTTTGGCTTGAGCGGACTCGGCTTGATCAGGCCGACTTGACTTGACTTTCAGCTCGAGTTGACCCGACATGACTTTCGGCTAAGGTGGACTCAGCTCGACCTTCGGTTGAGGTGGACTTGGCTCAATCTTCGACCATGGTTGACTAGGTTTGACGTTCGGGTTGGGTCGACTTGGCTTGACCATTGGCTCGGGTCGACTCAGTTATACCTTTGGTCTGGGTCGACTGCACACGAACTTTAGCCAAGACTGACTTGACGCGACCTTAGCCGAGGCAAACTAGGCATGACCTTAGGTTGGGGTCAACTTAACTCGACCTTTGATTGGGGCAACTTGCTCGACCTTCGCTTGGTGATTTGCCTCGACCTTCAGCATGGGCTGACTCGACTCGACCTTCCGCCTAAGCCGACTCGACTCGACTTGACCCGACCATCTAAAGATACGTTTTACTAATTATCATGGAGATATTGAAAGTATCTTTATCCAAATAATTAGCTATTTACAACAGAACATTGTGTTTCTAAGATAGCATGAGTTTTTTATTTATATTGAGGGAAAGAAATCAATACAATAAATAGAAGTGATTTGATGCCCTCTAATAACAAAGATATGATATAAGTATGTTCCTAAAATTCATATACAATTTAGATATTCCTGATTATGTAGTAACTATTCCTTATTTCTATAACTATAACAATATTCTTGATTTTATAGATCAACTCCTTGTTTTTAATTATATCAAATTGCTTAGGCAGCCTGAAGGAGTGTATTGCCCTGTAAGATGAAAATAGCTGAAGTTGTATTATTCATTGATGCAAATTGCTGCAAGCAATGTTGGGTAGTAATGTTCTGAATCTTGGCAGCGTTGTTTCCTAGGTTTACAGCTTCTATTTGGGGTTTCATAATGCCTACTTCAATCTCTCTGATGCATTTATATGCTGATAACTTATCTTCTATGTTCTAACTTACATGGTTTCTTATGCGATCACAGGCTGCATTACATGCTCTCGGAAACATCTCGGGAGAAACTAGATCTAAGAATAATATCATACTCAATGCTGAAGCAGAAGAAAATCTGCGACGCTTAATTTATGAAACAGCCACCAGAAGTTCAAAACTGACTCCATCGGTTGCCTTTTTACATTCTTTTTAGTTTCAAATGCTTTTTATTGCTTAATAATTTTGAAGTTTTACCTATAATGATTCGGTTTCTCTTTGAAGTAAAGGGACTAAGGATATATGTGAAACTTTATCTAACTGTAGCTTTGTCCTAACATAATCATGACTAGTTAAAAACTACGAAACGTTTTACACTGATCAGGTTTATAGTGCAATGCTGCCTATTTTTTGTATTAATTTTTTTACTGAAGAATATCGACTTTTGTTTCTTTCCTTATATATATATATATATATATATATATATATATATATATATATATATATATATATATATTATAATTTAGAATATGTATCATTATCTCTATGTGAAATGTAATTTAAGATAAATATTAGCTAGATGATGAAAAATTCATCTTGATATAGGCAATGTTTGTTGCGTTGACTTGCATGAGAGCTTTTTAATTAAACATTGAAATACTACCATCTTACCAAGTTCATGCAATTTGCAGGGTCTGTTTCTGTCAGTATTGCAGCAGGATGCAGAAATACGTCTAGCGGTGAGACATTAATATGAACTTTCATATTGTTAGTATATATGCGCTAAATTAATTAAATTTTATTCCAAAGAAACCATTGACTTAAATTTAATATTGTTTAATTAGTGATTATATTTATTAACATTACTCATAAGTTAAAAGAATTCAATCAATAGATGTGACTTACACTGTTAATAACCCAACTTGAGCATCCATTCACACGGGGAAATGGGTGAATGTAATCATGATTTCTTGTCATCAGCAAAAAACAAATACTCATAAGTTAACATTATATAAAGGAGTGTAATCTAGTGATTATATTTTATATAAAGTTATCATCTGATATATTTTCTCTATATATAATTGTCCATGAAATATTTTACTAAAAATTTTGTTCAATATATTTTCAGGTCTATAGAGTGATAAGTGGATTGGTTGCCCGACCATGGTGCTTGATGGAGATATGCTCAAAAGATGATATTATAAACAAAGTGACTAATCCAACTGTTGAAACCACTAAAATAGGTATGTATTATAATTTACGTTGTTGTTAATTATCTCTAATTAGGCTTATGCTAATGAAAAGTTTTATTAAAAAGAAAAAGAAAAAAAAAAAGAACATTGTTGTTAATTATATTAGTGATATATGCTTTTCCATTACTTCATTCCAACTGTCACATTAGCATCACTTGAATTGGTTCATTTCAGGTATGGAAGCCCGATATAACTGCTGCAAGGCTATATACCAAACTCTGACACTTTCTGATAGTGTTTCTGCTTTTACAGATATATATGCAAAGGTTAGATTTAGATACTTCATTCATATACAACATCGTATAATATATACTTTCAAATACACAATAATACGAGATTTAGTTATCTTATTGGCTTTCAGTTCTGAAAAATTTGACACAATGAATCAAATTAACAGAATTTGTGTTTGTTTGACTATATTTTTGTTGAATTGAAAATTTAGTAACTGAGTAATGTTGCATGCAGTTGGAGAAAGCAGTTAGAATGGGTCCATACCTTGTTAAGAGCCATGGTGAACCTCAACCTGTTGTGGAGACTGCCGAAAGATTTTAATATATAAATGTCACTGACTAGGCAATGTTTTTTTCCTTCGCCAAGTTCTTTGTTCAACTTTAGCAAATTGTTTTTTTTTTCTTCTTTTGTTGTGTTTTTGTATGACCTGCAAATAATAGGAATTTTAGTATTTTTGTTGAGTGGGAGTCGGACGTGAAGATTTGTATTGTTTTTTTTTTACGCTTGTAGTGTCAAATTTTTACAGAAGTATGTCATGGTAGATTTTCAACAAATTGAGTTTTTATGGATTTTGATATTCTATTACAATATCCTATATATAGATTGTAATAACAAAACATAAAAATATTGAAAATTGACTTTTTAAAATTTGGAAGGTAGTGTTGAATTAGAAGGAATCAAATTTATTATTGGAGTAAATATCTTGTAACTAATGTTTTGTCTATGATGATAATGGCAGAAATAATATTTTTGTTCAAATTATTAACTTACAACCTTGTCCATTATAAATATTGTTTAAAATCATAATAGGTACAACAATCTTCACCTTAATTAGATGACTCGGTATCCCAGAACATGCAATTTCATTTAAGATTTTGATGTAAATAATTCACCTTCAATTTCTTGGACTTCATCTGATTGGTAAAACATATGTAAACATAGATAAGATTTTTCATCACTTAACTTAGTCTAGTAGGACAAAGCATAGTTGCATCATAAAAAAAAAAAATCATGCTATATCAGATTAAACAAAAATTTAGGATAGAAAAATTCAACAAATGATAAAGGTGATTCAATGTTTTGAAGCAGACGATCTTGTGCTATATGAGCAATGTTCTCTCATTTTCGTTTAAATCCATCCGTCTTCAATTTTTAGAATCTAATAACTAAATTCTTTTATATTTTTGCACTTTCACTACATTTATTAGTATTTAATCTCATGTACGGCTAACATCTATATTAAAATTAATAGTTGCATGTAAATTATTTTAAATTTTTTTATAAAATGTATGTAATATTTTCATGAAAAAGTAAATTTAAATTATCTTATTTATATATTTTCTAATTGTTATGAGAAAACTATAATATATTTATTATAATATTTAGTATATATATATTATTTTATTTGCAGTTTTATAAAAAAGAAAACACATAATTTGAATTATACAATAAATTTGAATGAAAAAATGTAATTTTTATGGATTAATATGTTTTTAATGATATTTTATCATGTATGGAAAAAAAAAAATCCTGCATGTAACCCATGTCTTGTGGTAATCTATTATGAAAACAAAAACTTCGGTTTAATTAGTTTTGGAGGGTATATTTCTACTTTTAAATTAAAGTTAAATATATTTTTAATTTCTTAACTTTGATAAGTGAAAATTAGAAATAATTCATCTTTGAAATTTTGGATTAATTTAATTCTCTAACTTTATAAATGTATGTAATTAATTTTTTTAACCAAAACTTTTTAAATTTACTTGAAGTTTCAAATGCATTTTATGATAATATATGAGTTGTTTATGATAGAAATTGATAACCAGGAATGAGGAAAAGTCTATCATTCTCATTTTATTCAATGATGAACAATACATCAGTTTATATATAAAGTGTCCTAGATGAGTGACTCACTCTATATGACTAACAGAAAGAATAAAATGTAATAGACTGAATACCATGTATACAAAATAGAATGGAGAGAGAAACATAAAAGAAAAAACAGAGAGATATTATATTGATATTCTCTAACAGTCCCCCTCAAAATCAAGGTGATTGAAGAATTTCAATGACATTGAGTTTGTCACGGAGAAGGCAAAAACGACTTCTAGAGAGAGGTTTTGTGAGGAGATAAGCAATTTGATCAGTGGCAAGAATGTGAGTCACGTATAAGGACTGATTGAGAACTTTCTCATGAACAAAGAAAATGTCAAGCTCCATATGTTTGGTGCGAGAGTGCAGTACAAGATTGTGAGTAAGCGCTACTGTGCTTTGATTGTCGTAGTGAATAACAGGAGTCCCCAGTGGAGTGTCCATGTGTCGCAACCGAGATCGCGGCGGAACGGCGAAAATAATTTTAAAAAAATAGGGAAGTCGCCACCATAGTTTTTTATGGAAAACTATAAAAACAAACATTAAAAGAATGATCTTCGAAACCAAATTTGGATTCGGGAGTCGGTTACGTGTGGGAGAAGGTATTAGCACTCCACAGCGCTCGTCTTAAGACGATTCCCTCTTTAATTAAGTGTGCAAGGTAGAATTTTGATGTTTAGAATATTTGTTATTCCCCCAAAAATCAAACAAAAAAAACACATACAAAAATATTAAAGATTAAAACAAAATTATTTTTTATTTTTTTGCCCAACAAGGATTATACCTCGCTCCTACATATTTTCATTTGGAAAATCAGGGATAACGTAGTTCTTTGTAAAAGGTTGTTTGATATTATTATTATTATTTTCTAAATTTTAGATTTATATATATATATATATATATATATATATATATATATATATATATATATATATATATATATATATATATATTATTAATATCAAGAGAACCCAAGATTCTACATGATAAAAGATTTAGTTTTCAAACAAATCTGTGATTTGACGTGATGTTTAAAATGATTTTATAATTTTTATTTATTATTATTATTAATTAATTTTTTTTAATAAAAAGAATTAAAAGTCTGTGAATGAATGTTTTGATTGTTAAGTAAGTTTGAGACTTGACATGGCATTCAATACTCATATAAAAGAAATAATATAATTTTTTATCTATTATTATTTTTTTAGGGAGAATTAAAGTCTACGAAAGAAACCTTTTTAATTATCAAGATAAATGACATTCCAAATAAAGGGAAAGAGAAGGGTTAAACATATCAATGACAAACCCAAAATCATTTAACGTGTGAACCCCAAACACATTTAATCATACAACAGTTCAATCGATCATAGATGATACATTTGATATTATAAGAGAATCATGAATAACATTAGGAGCAAAGAGAATTTACATTTCAAGACACGAACAGAGCAAAACTGACTGAAAGGATGGTAAGGTGACTCCCTTTTGCGTGTGTGCTCTAATAATAATAAAAAAGAGGGGTTTTTCCGAATTTTTTCCTGTGTCTTGCCTTGGAATTTTTTTTTGCTTATATAGGCACGTTGGGGTACCACTAAAATCCTAATCTTTAATTATAACAAAATATATGAGGAAGGAATTGGTCCTGATATTAGAAATTAAATGGTCGCATAATATCTACGATATTGATTATAATTATTAACAAAATATTGCCTGTAATTACTAGAATCATATTTTCCGACACATTAAGATCGTGATCAAATCATAACATATTATCCATATAATTGATTCTAATTATTACCAAGAACTTCTAACTATTAAAATCGTACCATTCTCTAAAAAATATTATTATCGGGAACATTTACTTCTAATTATTAAAATAATATATTCCCTGACTAACAAATCAATGAGGCACATCACATAAGCGTAAATGCAATATACTTTTTCAAATTATTATAAAAACATATTGCTCATAATATTATACCTTTCTCTAAAAACAGAAATCATAAAATGTCCTTTTCTGACATGTCATGTGAAGAGTGTAAATAGCAAACAGTAGGGTGAAAGTATGTATAAAACATTTGGGCTCATGAGAAGGGTGTGATAATTAAAAACAAATTAGATTCTCCCTTCTTTTTCTTCTTTTTTTTCTTTTTCTTTTTCCTTTTTTTTTCATGGTAGAATTAAAGTTAAAAACCTAACATATTTTTATTTTATTTTATTTTTTATTTAACAAAACAAAATGCATTCACCCGGACGAAGTAGGGTGTTGACAGCTGTCCCTCTTTACTTAGATTTTACTAGATAAGATGAAAGTGAAATTTTCATATTATCATAGTAAAAGATAAGTAAAGATAAAAACACTAATTTCGTTCGGGTTTCAAAAATAAATATAGACGAAAAATAAAAAGAGTGAAAAAGAGTCAAACATATTTAAAGGTAGACATGACCACACCCAAGGGGAGGGTCTCCATCCGAACGAGAGGAACCATTACCATGTAGAGGTCCCGAGGTGACATAACAAAACAATGACCATTGCCTCGCAGAGGGTCTTAATTTAAAGAGATCGATGACCATTGCCTCACAGAGGGTCTTAATTTAAAGAGATTGTTGACCATTGCCTCGCAAAGGGCCTCGATGTACCAAAAGAAAATCTGAACTCGACCATTGCCTCATAGAGGGTCGATATACCAAAAGAGAACTTGAACTCGACTATTGCCTCGCAGAGGACCGATATACCAAGAGAAAACCTAGACTCGACCATTACCTCGCAGAGGGCCGATATACCAAAAGAAAACCTAACTCGACCATTGCCTCGCAAAGGGCCGATATACCAATAGAAAACCTGGGCTCGATCATTGCCTCGTAGAGGGCCGATATATCAAAAGAAAACCTGGGCTCGACCATTGCCTCGCAGAGGGCCGATATACCAAAAGAAAACATGGGCTCGACCATTGCCTCACAGAAGGCCAATATACCAAAAGAAAACCCGAACTCGACCATTGCCTAACAGAGGGTCGATATTGAAATGAAAGTTTGCAACCATTTTGTGAAGAGGGTTCTAATATGAAATGAACATGTGAAAGTCAAATTGAACTTTGTGAGAAACAAAACGCATGAATGAAAGAGACTCAGTTTTGTTCTTGATAGATTATGTGAACACTGTATGCTAAAAATCCAGATGGGAAAATAATGAAACCCAAAAAGTTGCCCCAGGTTAGAAACATGAAGAACAAGATATGATTCAGATGGATTTGTGTGGGAACCATGATTAACACATCAACAAAGTGAAAAAAAACCTTACCAACACAGAAACAGGGTGTGGAAACCTTAACAAGGTGTAGAAACCTTGACTAACACAAAAACAAAGTGTGGAAACCTTGGCAACATAGAAAGGTGCATAAACCTTGACTAATACCAAAAACAAGATAAAGCTGGGCTTGAGGGCTAGACAAAACTAGGCTTGAGAGCTATACAAAACTGAGCTTGGTGGCCAGATAAAGTGGGCTTGGGACAAAACTGGGCTTGAGGGCTAGACAAAGCTAGGCTTGGGGTGGCCAAACGAAATTGGGCTTAAGGCGCTAGTGCAAAACTAGGCTTGGGCGAGACTAAACTGGGCTTAAGGGACCAGATAAAACTAGGCTTGAGGGGCTAGTGCGAAGTTGGGCTTGGGCCAAACTAAACTAGGCTTGAGGTGGCCAGATGAAACTGCGCTTAAGGGGCCAGTGCGAAATTGGGCTTAGGGCCTAGACAAAACTAGGCTTGAAATGGCCAAATGAAACTGGCTTTAAGGGGCCAGTGTGAAACTGGGCTTAGGGACTAGACAAAGCTAGGCTTGAGGTGGCCAGATAAAATTAAGCTTTAGGGGCCAGTGCGAAGCTGGGCTTTGGCCAAACTAAACTGGGCTTGAGGTGGCCAGATGAAACTAGGCTTAAGGGGCTAGTGCGAAACTAGGCTTAGGGGCTAGGCAAAACTAGGCTTGAGGTGGCCAGATCAAATTGGGCTTAAGGGGCCAGTGCGAAACTAGGCTTAGGGGCTAGACAAAGCTAGGCTTGAGGTGACTAGATAAAACTAGGCTTAAGGGACCAGTGCGAAATTGGGCTTAGGGGCTAGACAAAACTAGGCTTGAGGTGGCCAAATCAAATTGGGTTTAAGGGGCCAGTGCGAAACTAGGCTTAGGGGCTAGACAAAGCTAGGCTTGAGGTGACTAGATAAAACTGGGCTTAAGGGACCAGTGCGAAATTGGGCTTGGGCCAAACTAAACTGGGATTGAGGGGCCAGATGAAATTGGGATTAAGGGGCTAGTGCGAAACTGGGCTTAGGGGCTAGACAAAGCTAGGCTTGAGGTGACCAGATAAAACTAGGCTTGAGGGGCCAGTGCAAAACTAGGCTTGGGTCACACTAAAGTGGGCTTGAGGGGCCAGATAAAAGTAGGCTTGAGGGGCTAGTGTGAAATTAGGCTTGGGGGCTAGACAAAGCTAGGCTTGGGGCTAGACAAAGCTAGGCTTGAGGGCTAGACAAAGCTAGGCTTGAGGGTTAGACAAAGCTAGGCTTGGGGTGACCAGACAAAACTGGGCTTGAGGGCTAGACAAAGCTAGGCTTAAGGGACCAGATAAAACTGGGCTTGAGGGCCAGTGCAAAGTTGGGCTTGGACCAAACTAATTTGAGCTTGAGGATATATGAATGAAGAGGACCATCAATCCGAGAAACATCAAAGAAGCAAATTTTGTATCTTTCTCAGTTTCTTCATTTCGAAACAGAAGATTCGACAACCGTTCATGTGAATGAAGAAGGTTTCGGTCCCAAAGGTGACAAAAAAAAATTTTCATTTCATGAAAAAGAACTATGATGCATGCACATGATGCATGATGATTAAAACATGTTATGAATTTTTCCTTTTGAGCATTTAGATTATTTATGCATGCATGAATATGCTAACATAGTTTGATATGTGCGTGAATATGCTAACATAATATGATATGTGCATTAATATGCTAATATGATATATGCATGAATATGTTGGCATGTATGTGACTCTCTTTTTTTCTATTTGAACCAAATACTACATAAAACCTAATTTTGCTAACACATGTTTCGATATTTTTTTTGTTTGATAATTTTTTCTTTTCACAAAAATTAATGATGTGTGTATGATTAGATATGAATCTATGCATGAAGCATAGCCTCATGTATTTTTTCACCTTTTACATTGTATGAAACTTATTTCAATCGATCCCCAATTTGTTGTTATTTTTAGATTTATGGAATTCTTATGTTTTGATTTTTTTTTTCCTTTGAAAAATATTCCTCGGTCTGATCAATTTATTGAGAAACTCTTTTCTGTACCATTGTTTTTTGAACACTATTTGAGTGACATATATGAAATTGCCAAAGTTCTTGGAAGGGCTTAGAGGAGGTTATTGACTAAGGAGTTACCCCAATTTGATAGTTAAGATTTAACTTCAGGACATGAGGTGTGTTTGGGCTTGTCCCAGTTATTGATAAAAAAAGATGGAGACTTTAAAATTTACCCCAATTTGAGGGTATAGAATTGTCTCAAGGTGCAAAATGTGTTTGAACTTGCCGTAGTTGTTGATAACATGAGAATGTTGAAAATAATTGGAGGCTTCATACTAGTTGCCCCAATGTAAGTCTGACAATCAAAGTCAATAATTTTCCAAATTCAAGATATCTGACTATAATGTATGAACAAGTAAAATGTCTCCCCAATTTATTTCAAGGTGAGAATAATGAGTAATGGTAGGAGAAAGGTCGATCAAAGTTTAGGCTCAAAGAAGAAAATATGATAGGAAACAAATGAAGAATGAGAGGATGAGAGGGCATGACCTTGATTTAACTTGACTACTCGTGCTAATTTTAATCTCTATGGAAACATGTTAACTAAAATAAATTGCCCTAGTGTTTGAAAGCAAATCTTTGAACACCTTTTTTCAATCTTTTTTTTTTACAAACCTCTTAACATAACAAAATATTTTCCTCTAAATTAAAGTTTTCGAAAAACAACAATCAATCATTGATTTGTGTGGACTTTATTAGGCTTGTATTATGGCCAAGGCTAAGGGATATAAAAAAAATGGATAGTGAAGGCTCAAAATAGATGGTATAAAGGTTATTTAAAACAAGGGTCTTTATCTAACATTACACCTAAAACTTATTTGACTACCTTTGTTCACCACTTTTTTTCCACTTTCCAACTCTTGTTTCTCTTTTTTTCTTTTTTGCATAGCCATTTTTTTTTTGTCTTTCCAAACTTTTTTTATTTTTTTTATTGGTAAATTACAAGTCAAATGAAATAGTTGCAAACATTATGTTAACTTCAGTGGGAAGGTGGCCCTTATTCAGGATAATTAGAAAGAAATTTTGATTTTTTATAAGCTCAAAATGAGTAACAAAGGAAAATCATTTTTTTCTTGATAAAGAAACATGATCACACATCATTTCAACTCATGATTGTTTTAATTTCAAAAGCTTTAATCCAAGGGAAAAAAATCACATTAGAGTTTTCCCTTTATTTGTCCTTACTTATTTTGTATTATTTTCTTTTTTTTTTTTGTCTTAATTTTTGCCTAGACTGCCCTCTTAGGTTTTCAGTCTAGCAGACTTTTCTTCATTTTTTTCTTTTTTTGTCTATGTTCAAAGACTTACTTCAATTTTTATTCATTCTAAGGCACATGCCCCTTAATGATGATCCTCTATGGAATACAAAGAAAAGGTTTATTGGAGAAAGGTGGGATAAAAGAGGATGGGAAAGGAAATGAATTTAAGCAATTCCATGTACACAAATTAGAGCAATGTTTCAAAAGTATGTCACTTTTCATAAAAGCTTATCCATTTATTCAATTAACTGATTTGACCAAAGAATAATTTATTTTCTCTTTTTTTTTTTCAGAATTCGCAAGATTCCATGAATTTATTAACAAAAAATGGGAAACAATTAATTTTGAATTTATTATAGTGAAACTTTTTTTTTCAAGATGTGATGTTGATGCATGTTATGTGTTATGCAAAGTGACAAGAAAATGCAAGATGCTAGAAATTCGAAAACTACCTATACACATGCATGTGAGTGTATGTATGGTATGTACTATACAAGGTGGCATGAAAAAAACAATGGGATGAATATTATGCATTATACATTGTGACATGAATCCAAAGTGGATTCATGCTACGTGTCAAGTGAATGTAAAAATGTTATTTACCTTAAAATTATGTGCATGGTACCATGCATGAATGAAGACAAGATGTGGATGTAATGCATGTATGCGCCTCGAGATGCCCTTATTTATACGTTATGAAAATATGACAGTTGAAAATTAACTACTTAATTCGATAAAAATGAAAATATTAAAAAAATGAAGAAATAATGCACACTCCCTTTATGTCCTAGAAGGTGTAGAGAAAATATATTTGCTGGTCTATGGGCTTTTATATGATTCTTCCAAGGATAGCTATAAATTATCTCACAGGCCTCTAGAACTGAAGTCAACCTCAAGACATAATTCACAATGATAGGCAAGGCTGACCCATGGGCTAGAGACCAAATTGACACCTCTACTTTCAGGGGAATTGCAACCCCTTGGTAAAACCATTAGTGGGGGTTAAAACTCCCAAAAACGTCAAATATAGCCCCAACTAAATTTAATTATTTTTAAAATGGTGTGTGAAACTGACATTAATATGTATAACATTTTTTATGTTTTACAAATTTTCTCTAAATTTAGAATACATTCATATTTGTGAAAATTTATATTATAACCAATGAAAAATATTGTAATACACAAGCCATGTATTATGCACTTGTGTCCTTAATATATAATTCAAAATCCTTTAAATTAGTAGAACTAGCCTACTAACGTGCATTTTTACATTCTTATTTTATTGTAAGAAAATAAATTCGATATTTGTATATTTAAGTACAATATATTATTTAATAAATTAAATTTAAATTTTACATTTTAATTTCGTAAAATTTACTTATGGGAAAATTGTATTAGTTAACTTATGGAAATTAATAATATCATTCGGGAATATATATATATA
>Ga0209589_1006581_pt1 | contig 19135 bp, 17 predicted proteins | sample CowpeawhiteBW_FD_187525 | JGI IMG/M metagenome (GOLD analysis project Ga0209589, IMG submission 187525) | Root nodule microbial communities of legume samples collected from California USA - Cow pea white BW (SPAdes) (version 2) | ecosystem: Host-associated > Plants > Roots > Nodule | place: USA...
TTTAAAAAAATTAAAAAATTTTTTTGAAGTTTTTTTTAATTTTTTTAAATGTACACGTGTCAACCCAATAGCGTGCCATGTGTCACTTCGTGATTTTTTTGAATTTTTTTTATTTTGAATTTTTTTTTAAAATGTCCATGTGTCAACCCAGTAACATGTCACGTGTCAAAGTCAATATTCTATTCAATTTGGTCCCTATATTTCTTATTTTTATTCAATTTAGTCCCAATTTTTGTTAACATTAACCAATTTGGTCTCTATCAAAGAAATGATCAAATTTAATTTTTATAACAAAGTTATAATGATGTGAATTTTAATATATTATATAAAAATATTTAATAAAAAATGTGAATTTTAATGTAAAAATTAAATTTGGTTTCAATTTGAAGAGGGACCAAATTGGTTTATTTTAACACAAATTGGGACTCAATTGAACAAAAATAATAAATATAGGGACCAAATTGAATATAGAACATTGACTTTGACACGTGGTACACTACTAGGTTGACACGTGGAAATTTAAAAAAATTTGAAAAAAATTCAAAAAAAATTCAAAAAAAAAATCAAAAAAATAAAAATAAAATTCAAAAAAACCACGAAGTGACACGTGGCACGCTATTGGATTGACACATGTACATTTAAAAAAATTAAAATAAAATTAAAATTTTAAAAATTCAAAAAAGCCACGAAATGACACATGGCAGTCATTGTTCATGACCATTAATGATTTAAACGGTGTTAGCAAAAAAGGACCCAATTGAACAAAATTGACGAAAATTGGAACCTATTTGAACAAAAAACTAAAATTAGGACTTATTTGAAAAAATTTGACAAAAATTGGAACCAAAAAGGTATTTTAACCAAAAAGTTATTAGTTTCATGTTATTAATTTTAGAGTTTATTAGTTTATTGGCACGTGTAATTTTATTTATGAAATAAGATCAAAGCTAGATTTTTTAATTTCATTGAAAGAATGTGTAATATTATATTTCAATTTTCATTAGAGCTTTTAAGATTATACCATTTCAAAGTTTTATTAATTAAAAAAATGTATCTAAGAGCTATTATTATTTGCGTGCAAATATAAGTTTTTAATTGGGATATTTTGAGAATTTAAAATAAATAATGAACAAAATATATAAAGGTTACTTAAAATAAATGTAGTTTAAAATTCCCACAACTTAAAAAGTGTTGCCTAACGTGTCCACGCTTTAATATGTGTTGCCTTTAGTTATCCACGTTCTATTACATGTTGCTTATAAGGAATAAGCAACATTTTTCTTATATGATTAGTTTTGGAGGCAAATAAAACTCACATTATAGACAACAATAAAAAACCATACTTTATTCCTATTTTAGGCAACAGTATTTAAGTGTTGCGAACACAACGTTGCCTAAGCCATAAAATGGTGTACTGATAAAACTATATAAAGTTGGATAAATTAAAGAGATGTTACCAAGTCACAAATTTCAAAATATCATCATTTTGAGTTGGGAATTAATGAAGAAGGGGAAAGTGTTATAGTGTAATATTTGATATCTAGTCAACTTTAGGCTTATGTAAATAAATTTTATGAATATTTAAAAAGCGAAAGTAATTTGTTATAAGTTAGTGTGTAAAAAAACATATTAATTTCTACATAACATTATTTTTATCATTATACATAAACTAATTTGAATTTGTTAAGAATTGTTTTCTCTTAAAAGTACTCAAAAATATTTTATCCAAAAGATTAAATATATGTGTCATGGACAAATAATTGTATATTTGGCATTCTTGAATTTTTACCGATCTATATGACTAGTGGAGTAGTCTTCTAACCCAATAAGGCTAAGATTTTACTAAATTATTAATTAAAAGTGAAATATCTAGTTGAGAAGTTTGTGAAACTAAAGAATCCCATGCTATATGTAGAGATCTAGTACTATTATGAACACAATCTTATTGAAAAAATAAAACTAATGACTTCAAACAAAGGAATGCATTACTCAATGTCTCTTACATAATAGAGTTATCAACATAGACTCAAGAAAATAGAATAAAAAAGAAAATGGTAAGATGGTTAAAATAAAACAATACATATTCTTTTATCCTAAAAAAATAATTATTTCAAGTAATGTTTAAATGTCAATCTTAGTAAAGACTTTTGTAAACATATATGTAATATTTTTCATGGAAACTACTTTCACGATTCTATTCTCCCTAAACTCAACACTGGTCTTCACAAAATGTAGCCTAATATCGATGTATTTGGTTCTCTCATGGTGTATCTAATGATAAGTTAGATGTATGATACATTGAATACCCCAAAGAATAGTTACACATTTATGCACAATACTCAGTTCTTTCCTCGCCTTCAACCATAGAGCCTCCTTTACCCTTTTTGTGATAAATTTGATATATTTAGTTTGGTTAGTAGATAAAGTCACTGTTGATTGCAAACTAACTTCCATCAAGTTATAGTTTCAAAGAGTGTAAAAATACACCCAAAATTGAATGTTTGGTATCAACATTCCCTCCATTATTTGTATTTACAAACCTTTCTGTAGTTTTCTTGTTATATGTAACCTTTTATACACTAATCCAGACGATATTGTTCGTTCACATATCTCTAACACCCACTTCAAAGTCTTCCAATGAGTAAATCCATGATCTACCATGAACTCACTAACTACACTAACAACATGCATTATATTCGATTTGCTACACATAATCTTATATATGATATTCCCCTTCTTTATCATATGGAATAATCTTCATCTACCTCTTACCTTCATCAGAAGTAAGAAATTAGGTAACTGTGAGCTTTGTATGATGATCCAAAGGTGTACCCACAAGTTTAGATTCATGCATCATAAACCTTTCAACAAACCTTTTTCAAATATTTGTTCTAACAAAGATGTAATACTATAATTGTTTGATCCCTTTGTGTCTTTCCTAAGTATTTGTCTCACATGACCAAAATCTTTCATCTTAAACTCTGCAGTTATTTTTCTTTGAGCTCTTTTCTTTCACTTTTATATTGACTAGGTATAAGGATATTATTTACATATAAGAGCAAGAACAACACACTTATTTCTTCTTTTTTTAGAATTTAGATAGAGTTATCGTAACTACTCCTATAGCACCTCATTTGCCTCAAGAAATCATCAAATCTATTGTAACTACCTTGGACTCAGTTTCAAGCCATAATGATTTCCACAATAGATACACATTTCATTCATCTTCAACAAAGCCCATAAGTTACTACATATAGACATTCTCCTCTAAGTTTTCGTACAACAAAATTATTTTAACCTCCAATTTTTCCATTATTAATTTTTTTTGTTTGACAATTGACATTAATGTTATTATTGAATAAAGTTTTATCACATGTGAGAAGATTTCATTATAGTTTATCCCATCCCTCCACTTATGTAAAATCTTTCACCACCAATTCTCCCTTGTATCTTCACTTCTCCACACCTAGTATTCCTTTCTTCTAGCAAGTGGAGCTATCCTAACCTATCACCTCCTTACAAGTTTTGCTTACCTAGCTCCACCAAACATCTTTTACTAATGTTCCCCAACCTCAAATACCACAATCTTATCTTGCATTGTATCACTAGTTAAACACATGCACAATTATTGTTGAAACATCTAAAATGTGAAGACCAATCTATTTCACCCACTTAGCAACCATAGAATCTCCCTTGAAATTATTTATAGCACTTTGTTCAATCTTGTTTGTCAAGCCCATAAAATCAAGCATATTTAAAATTATTTGACACTCACGTAAGATAAAATAATTATAAAAATATAAATTATTGTGTTTGTAAAGAAAGAAGAGTGAAAAATAGTGTTAAATAAGTGTAATAAAAATTTGAAAGTGGAAATATTATTATCTATTTTCTTTTCTTATACAGAGATACCCACATGTATCATAAATTTATTTTGGAAAAGCTCATATCTTAGTTTTCCATTTATACACTCATTTTGTTTTTGGAATAAACTATCCACGAAACACGTTTATTATAAAGTTTCTATATGCATGATTCCACACGTCCTTTTTTTTCTTTTAATAAAAATCACATAAGATATCACTCTAAACATTGTTATCCTGTTTAACTTATAAACCCATCTCCATATCAATAGATATTGCCCCAACTATAGAGAATCTTCACATTAAGAATGAATTTGAGTAATAATTATTTTTTTTATAATTGAAGATGGAGAAAGAAATGATATGTATATATTCATTATGTCCTCATCTTAATAGTCATCTTATTTTCCTTGTTTACATGACTAAAGTAATCAAAATTTATTAAGCAACCTAAATTTTACACACACATATGTATATGTATATACATACATATATACATACATATATATATACATATATATATATATATATACATATATATATATATATATATATATATATATATATATATATATATATATATATATATATATATATACATATATGTAGACACACACACATACACACACACACACATATATATATAATATGAATTTTTTTATAAAATCTATTAAACCAAGGAATTTGGAATACTATCGTGAATGGACCATTCCTTCATAAGCATGTTGTTGATAATAAACAAGTTGATAAGTCATGGAACCTTACAGAAAATGAGGAAAAGAAGGCTCAATATGACTATTCTTCCAAAAACATCTTGACATCCACATTAAATTTGGATGAGTTTTATAGGGTTTCTCGATGTAGTAGTGCAAAAGACATGTGAGACGTGCTTGAAATCACAAATGAAGGAACCAATGATGTGAAAAGGGTTAGGAAGCATGCATTGATCCAAGAATATGACTTATTTAAAATGCAACCAAGAGAAACAATAGCTGAAGTTCATAAAAGGTTTACACACATTGCCAACCACCTCATTGGCTTGGGAAAAGACTTTGAGAAAGAGGAGCTAAACATCAAGATCTTGAACTATCTTGATAGAAATTGGCAATCGAAAGACACGACAATTTCAGAATCCAAGGACTTGTCAACAATTACCACTACTACTATATTTGGAAAGCTTAGGGAACACTACAAGAAAAACATTAATTATCGACGACAATAATCCGTTTGTAAAGGAAAAAATTTGTCAATATTGCGTATTTACTGACTGCTAAATATTCATCAATGAAACCTTCGTCGGTAAATTTTACCCATGAATGCTTTTAAATCCGTCGGTAACTACCGGCGGAATAATCCGTCGAAAAGAATCGTCAATAATTATTGACAGACTGCTCCATCGTTAATTACCAACGGATTTATCAACGGATGGATCCGTCAGTAATTACCAACAGAGTAATCCTTCAGTAATTACAGACAAATTCTTCTGTCGATAAATCCAACAACTGAAGAGGGGTCTTTTCTGGTGGATTAATTTTTCAGTAACTTGACGTTTTTTTTTGTTCAATTTGTTTCTTTGATATGCCTATTATACTTGCATATGCCATTATACCAAACATTCTATTGTTTATGTCTTGTACCAAAGACATATATAGGCATACCAAATAATCCAAAATATCTGTCAAATAATACATCATGATACCAAGTAGCTACATAATTAAAACAAAAGTTTGTTAACTAATCCGTAAACTAATAATCTTTATAATAAGGAGAAGATTCTTCATTTAAATTATCGTCCTCTAGATTATTTTGTTGTTGAGGAGGGTGTGATTGGGTTGAGGGATTTTGGAGTCTTGTTGTTGTGGTTATGTTGTGGTTGTGGATGCTGAAGACATGCTTGAGCATCTGAGGGAGATATTACAGAACTAGTCATTGAAAGGATCGAAACCTGTGTCATCCTAGCTCATGTGCCGGCTCAAAATATGTTATAAATTTCATGTGATGTTAAACTTTAAAAATGTAAGTGAAATGTGATTAATAGAAATGTGTATACCATACGAAGGGCATGCTCGTGAGTGGTAATGAAACCACCTGTGTGTAAGGTCCCACCCATTTCAAAAGCCATACTTTTATCTTGCTACTGCACATTTGTGACGATAGTTTGGAGAATTCCAATGTTCTAGTAGTAGGGTCCACATATCATTAGGAATCCATTCAGGCCTTTCTTTATCTATTCTAGCTTCTCCAAAAAGCTCAGATAGATGATGAGAAGCTCTATTGTTGAAATTTCTCTTAATTTCATTTTCATGCTCTGGTGCTCAGTGAACTCTCATCTATATCAATACAATTAAAAATCACAATATTAAGCATTGAAAAGTAGTTAACATCTTAATATAATAAGTTAAAACAAGTTACCTTGAAACATTGCCAGAAATAATCCTTGTATGCCTCAAGTATTGCTCCCCATGATGGCTAAGAATGAAGAAATTGTTGCTTGATTGCCTTTGTGATAGCTTATGAAGCAACACTAGATGGAACAAACCTAAAAGTTGTGAAAAATTGCCATAAAATGAAAGTTGAGTAAGATATATATATATATATATATATATATATATATATATATATATATATATATATAATATAAACAATTATTTATACTAAATTGGAAATATTACCCTCGACCAATAGGTTCTATCAATGGGTGGCCATGCAAATGAGGCTCATGTGCTGCATTTGAATCAGAATCAACAGTATTTCATGGTGCAACTATATCCTGTGGAACTAAGGGTGGTGTAGAGTTGTCACAACAATAGAAGATGGTGCATCAATTGAGGTTGGGGATGGTACAACATGAGGTGAAGTGGATGTTGCAATGTGTGTAGAACGGGTATGCAAGTTAGTCTATGAAGATGAGGAAGATGAAGATGGTATATGTAAGGCCGGGATAGAAGTATGGATAACTGAACCTATGGGTGGAGCCGGAGAAGATGAGGATGACCAATGTAAGGTCGGGATAGAAGTAGGAGTATGTAACCCTGTGGGTCGAGCTAGAGAAGATGAGGATGGAATATATAAGGCTGGGATAGATGGGAATGGTCTCGGTGGAATGCTAAGCACATAATTATTATGTCTCTTTCTTGGTTTTGCTATACCTTTCCCCTTATCAACTTGTGGATATCGAGGTGGACTTGTCGATGACATGGTGTAATGAGTTTATGATCTAAGTTTCAAATAAATTAACATGGTGAATGACAACAAACAAAATAAACAGTTGCCAATTTATAACAAATTAATAATCAGACATTCCAGTTTGCAATGACGATAGACAAAATAAACATTATAGTTTGCAAATTTATAACATGCATAACAAAAAACAAAAACATATTAAAAACTTAAAGTACAATAACAACAAAGACAAAATTAGTGATTAACATCACTTTCATCAACATTGTCCTCCTCCTCTTCCTCCACTTGTTCTTCTTCTTCACTTTCTTCTTCTTCCTCTAGCTTTTCCTCCTCTCTTCTTCCTCTTCTTCGTCATCTTCATCTTCGTCCACCTTTTGTTGTTCTAACTCTTCATCATGACCTTGTATGTCATGAAATCTAGATACATGTTCTACTTCAATTAATTCATTGACGTGTGACATTTCATCAACTTGGTAAGGGACATCCTTTTCCACCTCATTTGATTCGATGCGACCTCACTTTGTTTTAATTGCAATACATCAACCACGTTTGTCTATTCGAGATGCTGGATATTTTACATAATTTACTTGTCTAACATTGTTTGCCAAAATAAATAGATCAAATGGTTGGTACCTTGAACTCCTGTGACTGTCCACAATGTTATATTTAGGATCTACTCTTGTATCTTTTCTAAAGGGATCAAACCATTCACACACAAAAAAGTACAACTTTCTTCGATTTATTAGAAGTATTATACTCTAGTTCATAGATTCTATGAATAATTCCATAAAAATCATCTTTACCTCCTTCGGTAAGGCCCTTTACATTAAAACCACTATTTATAGTCTTTTTCCCTTTACTCCATGAGTTAGTATGGAACTTGTACCCATTCACGAATTATTTGTGCCATTCTTTAACACATTTTATGGGCCAATTTGACAAATCCCTTAGTTATTGGTTCCTAACACTTAATGGCTCATTATAAACCTACAAATACACCATTCATGAAGAATTATGTTACGTGAAAACATATTTGTATAATTAATGGTATGATACATACTTGATATTTAAACCATTGAAGAAACACCGAATGAATACTAGTAGAAGCACTCGTTGCAGGTATTTGCTCGAACATAAGGAATGAGTTGACCAAAATACATTATTACAATGGTCAATATAAATAGGCTTATATATAATTGACCACAAAGTTTTTCACAAATGATATTACAACATACTCAAGATAGGATTTGACTTCAGTGGGATTTATTAATGCATGAACATGAACAAATTTGAACTCGACATCAGTTAACCAATGAATTTATTCTCTCCCTGTGTGACGACCCTATTGTTGAAAAATAGACAACGTTGACAAATCACTTAGACATTCTACTTCATTCCTCCAATTGCATGGTGATGACATGAAGTTGTTGAGGTAATGAGAACAAAAGTTGTTTTGCTTGCAATACAATCCTAAATCCCTTATTTCCTTCTTATTGTCTTTTATCTTCCCCGTCACATTCATAACAGTATTAAATATGTTCTCAAAGAAATTTTCCTCTATGTGCATTACATCAAAATTATGCCTTAACAAGTTATCTTTCCAATATGGAAGATCCCAAAAAATGATTCTTTTTGTCCAATTATGCGACTCTTCATATCCATTTATCCTTGTATCACCACTTTCCATGACTTTTGGAAAATGTTTCATGCTTCTCCAAACTTGTAATGGTGTCAAACTAGGAGGCGGCCCATCTGTTTCAGCTTGGCCTTTTCGAAAGGCTTTACTATTTCTCCTGAAGTGATGTTCATTAGGTAAGAACCTACGATGTGAGTAAAACCAACAACTTTTGCCTCCATAATTTAACGTGCTCTATGCAATGCAGACAAGCTAATCTACCATGTGTGTTCCAACCAGATAACATCCCATAAGCAAGGAAGTCATTAATAGTCCACATCAAAATGCCCTCATCATACAATTTTGTTTTCTTGAAACATCACACGTCAAGATTCCAACCCACAACTTCTTCAAATCATCAATTAATGTCTTTAAGTAAACATCAATAAAGGCCTTTGGATTGGATGGTCCTAGTATAAGACAACTCAAAAACATATAAGTTTTTGACATGCACATTTCAGGAGGAAGACTGTATGGAGTAACAATCACATGCCAACAAGAATATGGTGTAGATGAAAGTAGGATGTTTACGATCAAAGTGCTTTCAGGCTTCACCATCATATGGGTAAGGTAGCATTCTTGGCTTTGGTTTTCATGATGCCAAGTCATATGTGACGTGGTTTGCATAGAAGCAAACATTCTTTGTAATATTGGGATTATAGGCAAATAGAACATTGATTTAACTGCAATTGGCTTTTTGCACCTTGATCTCTGATGAATTTAGTGATATCTTGGTTTGTGACAAAATTTACATTCAAGCAATGTTACATCTTTTTTTTCCACTATTGTTATCATAAAAGAGCATACAACCACTCACACAACAATCAATCTTCTTAGCCTTCAATGCCAACGTTAATACTAACTTCTTAACGTCATAATAAATTTTTGGCATGCTCATATTTAGTGGTGTGAGATCTAACAAAAGTTTGGTGAAAGCATCTAAGCATTGGTTGAGAATATTTAAATTAGACTTATAAGATAGAAGTGTAACACATACTAAAAATTTAGAGTCAGTCACACCTTCAAATAAAGGTTGATTTACCTCCCCCAACAAATTATTAAACTTTAGTTGGATTCATTAGGACACTCTTCTAAGTTAGTGTCGTTGGGTTGTTGAGTTGATTCAAATTGACACAAAGCGTTATTCAACATCTCTTCCATGTCACACAATTGCTCCATTCAAAAAGTACGTACATCATATCTAAGGACAAAATTATCACCTTCATGTAAATAAACATGTGGCATATCTTCACTGTGTAATGTCCAAATTCAGTAATTTGGTATGAACCCTTTTTTATAAAGGTGAACTTTGACAATCTCATTTGTCAAAATCCTTGTACAATCACACTTAATGCAAAGGTATCTAATCCCACCTTCAAGCTCAAAATATTTAGATTGTCTTGTTGTTTGGACAAACTCTTCAATGCCTATCACAAAAGAGTCCTTCAATCTTCTTCTTCCATTATAACAACGATCATACATCCAAACACGATTGAAAGGAGCTTTGCCCATGTTATATAAAATAATAAATGCATTAAATTAGAATGTAAAAGGGAGATTTGAAATTTGGTGAGACACGTGTCCCCCCGTATTAGTTAAAATCGTGTCATTGTTGGGATATCACTTATTAAGTAAGAAATCCTAAGTGTAGCATAAGGCTATAATCAATATAAGTTGCTCCTAAATGTAGCATAGGGACAACCTAAGTGTCAATCCCAGGAAAATTAAGTTATTAGTAGCTATTTTGTGCTTACTTTACCATGAAAAGTAAGAAGACTATAGGGAAAATGTAAAATAGGATAAAAGGATGTAAAAAAACTCATGCAAAGTAATAAAAAAAATGATAAAGGGAATGTTCAAAACTGCAACATCTTATAATATAAAATGTGAATGGAATGGTCAAATTAATGCGATAATGATGTTAGAATGATTTAGAATGATCAATGAATATGCAAAACAATAAGGAGATATGAATAAGACAAGTTCTAATCCCTAGGGTTACTTAAAATAATGTATACATGTGAAAATGAAATTTGTTTGATAAAATGACATGGTGAAAACATAATGTATACTAAGTATTTGACAAAATGCACATGAGAATTAAAGATAAAGATTATGCAGTATGAATGATTGGAACACATTTAAAATCATAAAAAATATTTGAATGCAAATGCAGAACTGATCAAATGCAATGGAATCACGAATTCAATATGTAAACCAAGCTTATGCAGCAAAAACACTAGAATAAAGTGATAAATGTGTTATCCTTGAAATTTTTCTTGACTAATTGCATTCTTTTAGGTGATTTTAAGTTGTAAATTATGAGTTCTTAGTCTAGATTTAGTTTAAGAAGCAATTTATGTTAGTTTCATGAATTTAGCTTAATTATGCTATTTTAAAGGAATTTTACTGTAGGTTTTAGAATTAGCTTTTAGAATACCTTAGTTCTATAGAATTTCAGTTATATAGTCATGCTTTAGTGTGTTATCTAGTATTCTAGCCTAAATAGATAGACTTAGTAGTAGTTCATGTGTTACAGTAGGTTAGTGTATAGTAGACTAGTATTCTTAGTTAGTTTAAATAGTTTAGTTTGGATTAGGATTGTTTTTGTGAGCATTCAAATATTTGTATTGAGTCATTGTCAAGTTTAAAGTAAGTAAATAATAAGTTTAGTATTATTTTAATTCTTAAGTGAAATATAGCCAATGAGTTGCCTAGTCTAGTATAGTTAGGTAGTTTTCTTAGCATCAAATAACTCTATGTTGAGTTTGGTGCTCCTCATATAGCGAATTAGTATCAAGATACAATTGTGCTAAGCTTGAAATTAAGGTTTTTGATGAAATCAATGATAGAGTTTTTGCAATTAAGGTCCAAATGTTATGGAAGTTGTGAGAGAAGCTAGAAAGCATCCAAATACACTTGTGCTAACCTTGAAAGAAAATATCAAAAGCTAAATCCAAACTTTAGTTCTCATAGGTTTTGGATTGGGGCAAGTGTTAAGATGATGTATTAAAATACTTGTTTGTTTGTTGTAAGAGAAGTGATTGAGAAGCATATAGATTTTTTGCGAGTGTTAAGAAGATGTATAACCTATACATCCTTTTTTATTCTACAATTTAGATTAAGTCAATGCTTCTAAGGAATCCTCCAAAGCGCTGCTTATTTGATTTCATTTGTTTGCTACATTGATTTCATTTGTTTGCTACAGTAACCTAATTTGGTTAGATTAATGTTTTTTTAGCTGGCTCAAAATAAAGCAAGCATTGATTAGGTTCTATTTAATTCCACCAATGCCCATTCCGATTCCACTCAATGGCACCTTGGTGATTCTATGGCCCAATTTTCCTTACACTCTAAGAATGTGGCTATTTTTTTATTTCATTTGTAGCTTTGTAAAATGAACATTCAAAAGGATTACACTATTTTTTATCTTTTTGGGACCAAAAAGATCGATTGAAAATTCTACCAAGCTCTTCTTAATGGTAGTTTGGGCTTAAATGATTTAAGAAAGGGTAATTGGATAATCTTTTATTGGTTGTATTTCCCAATCATAAAATATAACCCCTCATTTGGAAGACCAATTAGATATGGCAGAAAATCATTTCAATTAGAGGGACATGTGCTTAATTTAAAAATCAAGTTAATAAGAGAAAGCATCTGATAAATCAAAGAGGCACTCATATGGTTTAGAGACAACTATTCATAATGCAGTGCGCTTTTGTTTGCATCTTTTGTATAAAGTTTCTAAAGGCCTTAACCACTTGTTTTCTATTGTTGAAGGCAGAAACTTCAAGCATTTTCCTATGCCTCACTTAATATGGGTTGGGTTTTTAGATAGTTGTATAAGCTACTATTAGTGATGTATTAAGCTGTTGTTAGTGATGTATGTAGAAACAAGGATATACAAAACGTGATAACTATTGATTCACATGGGAACACGTGAAACAAGCAATGATAATGATAACACTTATTGATTAAACATGATGCATAAGTTATGTGCATAAACTTGTTCTACCATATTAGATTAACTAGTAATATGATCAAAATGAAGGGAAGAATATGGAGGTTGGACTAAATTAAGTCTAAATCCATATTTTTATGAACTAGGTTTTGGATTTTTCTAAAGTAATAGGGCTATTTTTGTAAGTTTACATCATAATTATAATATGTATCTATAAGATGTATTATAAAGTGACTCAATATTATATTTATTATTATTGGTTGAAGGAAATGCTATTGATGTAGGAGGCAAACATAACTTGGGTGAAATAGTTAGTGTCAGTGGGGAAGATAGGACTACAGAAGAGATGTGTAATGGTCTTGGTTTGAATATGGAGCTAAAGGAGGGGCTACAAGAAGATAATGATCAGAACTTGGGTGGCACTCAAGAAATTAATGATACATTACATGGGGTTGATCAAGGAACCAATTATATAGTTTAAGAAATTTAATTAGTGGGAAATTAGTTGAGGCTTGTGTTGTAATAAATCCTTCCTCTCAGATTGATTGTGTTAGTGGAGAAAATACGAAATTGGAAACAAAACCTAATGATTCAAGTTTGAGCAAGGTATCGAAGAAAGTGACAAAAAGGGTGTTTAACATCGATAAAAATTCATGTGTCATTGATATAAAATTCATATGCTTCAAGATTAAAGGAAACTGGTAACTGCTGCTTTTTTTGTACTTGTTTATTTCTAACTGTAATAACAATGATATCACTATAATAATATCACGTAGTGATAATGATAATAATAATAATAATAATAATAATAATAATAATAATACAACTACATATATAAAGAGATAAACATCTTTAATGTCCTTTTGTTTTTTGAATTTTATCCTCTTAATCATTATATTTTAAATTTAAATAATTATTTATAATAAAATAATTATTTTTTAGTTCTATTATTTTACTAATTTTAGTAAATAATTTTTTTGATTTAAAATAATTGTTAAATGTAAAGATAAATGAACAACAAAACAAATAAAGACGACAAGTAATCAAAACATGATCCGTACATAGTGGATAAAAGAAAAATGTGTATCTAACCATGATAATAAAACCAACAACAATAATAATAACTATTATAATAATTATAGTTCTTAATAATAATAATAATAATTTATAACAATATATAGAGATGATTCTCTCTTTTGTGTCCTCATTTCGTTTTCTAGTTTTATCCTTAATTATTATTTTAAAATTAATTATTTTATAAATAATTTACATTTAACCGTCATTCTAAAATTTTCTTTTATTTTTAACAGTTATTTTATTTAACAACTATTTTAAAAATTAATTATATATTCCGACAATAAATATTATTAATCTTAACTCAAATTTCTGTAAAAATAAAAAAATGTGATCATAATAATTATAGTTGAAAATAATTTTATTACTATTACTACAAATAATAGTTATAATAATATTATTATTAATAATTACAAAAAATAATATTACTTATAATTAATGTATAGTTAAAATTATAAATAAATAAGAAATAAAAACAAATAAATTTTTATAGGATTTAAAATCGGGTCTTTTAATGCTTTTAAGATATGAATTAGCAGGCTTAGTTTTTCAATGATTTTTTTGTTAAACATGTTCAGTATTTTTTTTATTAAATTACTATTTATCGTATAATTACTTAAGGATATATTTTTTTAAAGTTAATTGAAAACAAGGTCAAATAAACGGGTTTCATGAATTATTTTTAAGAGTTTATTAAAAAATTGTAAACAATCTATGAATACATAAAAAATTATTTTAAAATTTGTCAACACTTACATAAATGTTTATAACACACGACATACAAATAACAATTTTTTTTTTTTTAAATTTGGAGAATTATTATAGTTTTATGTTTATTTTATGAGCAACCTATATTATGAATGAAGTGGGTAAATAGAACCTTTTTTAGTTTTTTTAATTGAAATATAGTGTTTAGTTGAGTAATTTAGCCAAGCAATTCAAAAACAGTACACAAATATTTCGGTTTAAAAATATTGCAGTTTGGTTCAAAATTAGTGTAGTTCAGTTAAAAAATAATGCAGTTCAGGAATAAGTTAAGGTACAACAGTTCAGTTTAGTTCATATTACAGTTGAATGTAGTTCAATCCAGTTCAGTTCAATTCAGTTCATCTGAACTATTTTTTCAGTTTTGTTAAGGCAATCTATTTTTTAGTCCAGTGCAGTTTTTAACCGTTCAATGCAGTTTAGTTAATTTTGCCCACCCCTATTTATGATACAGATGGACTCCTTGCATTGACAGGAATATTCTCCAAACTTTATAGTGAGATTGAATTGATTATTTTTTATGGTTTAAAAGTTTTTTTCTTTTTCCGGCTTTGCTGGATTAAATATTTACTACTAGATGAAAGGTTATACTTCATAGTTACACCATAACTGGGTATACTTAAGAGTATAGTAACCTAAGTGTCATGATTCGATTGTGATTTAATCTACCTTACCTATATCATGGAATAATTAATACATCTTGCAACAATCTTTCCTTCAACAATTGTCTAATCAAACTTTTTGACTATGACTTAACCTACCTAGCATATATGATTGATGCAACCTGCAACAAGTTCCCCCTTAAAAATTGTCTCACTAGGAATCAAACTCATGACCTTACCTTTGATACCAATGTTGAGTCTTTCAAGGTGGTATAAATTAGGTAGATTCAAAATCAATAAGCCATGAGCTAACCTATATAAAAGACTACAATACCATCTCCTACCCAAAGCTTAAGACAAAAATTTTATGTCTCTCACATCAAATATGATGGACTGAATGTTATGTAGACAGATCGCAATTGTTATTAGAATGTATCTGAAAGCTTGCCATTAATGATGGAACCACATAATACGAAGGTTGTACTAGAGTCTCCCTGATATAATAACACTACACTAGATTTTAACACCTTAGTTATATGGAATAAAATAGAGAAAAATCTAATATTAACATGGAAAAGATTCCAATGATAATAACGATTCAAAGGGGGTATACACTAGGGAGATTCCAATTATAAGAATTCAATGAGATTGATGTTACCTTGTAGAGGTTAGTTATTATAGAAAGAAATATAGAAAATGTGTACTAAATAAATAACTTTGAAAATTTGAATCATGTGGTAAAAAGAGATAAATCTTTTGATGTTTGCATTATTTAGTCAGGAAAGATATTACTTGTTCCTGCAGAGAACAAACAAGATAAGTTAGGCACAACCGTCACCTTACCCATGTAGTCCGCTATCTCCTCAGTTGGCCACTTCTCGATTGGTACATGTCTGCTTGGACCCAGGAGGGGTTACCTGCAGCTCCGAAGCTCAAGTAAGTCAAAAGTCTCAGAAGGTCAAATCAGTGATTAATGGAGTAATGAATGCGTACCTTTAATTATTGGGGTCCACGTGTATTTATAGAGCATTAATCATTTTTGGTTATGTCATGGGTCGAGCCCTGGCTTGGGCTTTAGTTTAGGCTGTAAGTGGGCCTGGGCCCTAACCCAGGCCCTTAGGAGGACTCACTGAACACTAGGGGGGCTTGGATTTTATTAAGTATATTGGAGTAGTCGACCTAAACCGACTACTTTTGTTGGCGGTTTACGTTGGTCATGTGTCGTCTTGTACAGGTTGTCCCTCTAGACGTTCAGGTTATCGGTTTAGGCTGGTAAGGCTCAGGCCAACTCAGCCTAGGTTGACTACTTGACTGCTTTGGCATATATGTATCGTTTTATTACTATTTGGTCGAGTTGGCTAGGTGTGGTACACCAGTCCCCCAGCCTTGGCCGATATAGGTGTCGGTCAAGGGTGATATGTGTTGGTTTGTTAACGGGATCGGCTGGGTGTGGTACACCAGTCCCCCAGCCTTTAAGTGTGATGAACAGTGTTAAGGCTAAAGGTGATGAAAGGTCGATGCTAGGTGAAGGGATGTTAGGGGTCAAATCAGGGGGTTTTGGCGTCGTCGTTTTTAAGAGTTATATCTCTTGTAATGATTGTGTCGATTGGTATGAGTTTTTGTTTTGGCGGGAAGGGGTTTTTTCCGTTTGGAATTTTGGCCTATAAATATGGATTCCAAAACAAGTAAGGTTTACTGGTTCATTTGCGAGAATTTCCTATTCAGAGATCTTGTGTACGTTTTCTTGTCCGACTAGTTCCCAATTCCAACCGACATCTTTCCAGAAACACGAGAAAAGGTATGTCTAGTAGTGATAGCGTGTTGTTGTCTATGTCTAGTAGTGAGAGTGTAGAGTCGGGGAGGAGTAGAGGTAGGCAAGTTGACGAGGAGTGCAACAGTTCTAGAGGTACGGTAAGTGGAATCCCTATGGAAACGGTGAGGGCGGTCTACGAAGATCCCGTAGAGGAGTTGGCCGAGAGTAACTGGCCGGCCAAGGGCGGTTACGGGTGGGTGGCTGTTGATGTCCGTAATCAATCATCCTTATCCCGGTGGTCTCGCTTGCTGAACTCTTGGCTGAATTGTATGCCTGTCATCGCAAAGGGTGTAAGCGGGAGTATCGTTTCCTTGGAGAGGGTTAGCGCCATCGACCGTGTGTGTCACGGGCAAGAGGGGGCAACGAAGAAGTTCTTCTACATGTACATGTGTCACTTTTCTCAGCTACATGTGCGGCTGCCGTTAGATGATTTCACTATGGGTGTGTTGTGCGCGCTGGATGCGGCACCTACGCAGTTGCACCTGAACAGTTGGGCTTACATGCAAGCCTTCCGCATTTTGTGCCAATCTCTATATTTGGAGTCTTTGCCTTATGCTTTTTTGTACTTCTATGATACTAGACCCTGCCAACTGACTACTTGGTTGTCTCTGATAAGTCCTCCCAGCATCAGTAGATTGGACGCATTTTCCCAATCCTTTAAGCATTTTAAGGACGGATACTTCAAAGTTGTGGTGAAGGAAGAGGGCAAGCCCTATTTCTTGAACGCAGATGGGAGTACAAAGTTCTCGGTACAAGGATATGGGGACCGATGAGTTGTCGGCGGGGGATAAGGAGGTGGTGGAGACCTTGATGAAGTTTGTTGATAAGTTGCCCACTAAGGGCCTAGTTAGAATTTATAATTCGGTGCATCCGATTATAGATATTGAAGGTATCTGTTTGTTACTTAAATTGTGTTAATGATTCTAAGTTGTTTTAAACGGTGTTTAATATGTTATTGTAGGGCACTTGGCGCAATCGGGGAAAAAGAATTTGGCGCTCTTTCAGTCGTTGAGGAAGGAGATGGCCGCTAAAGCTAAGGCAGCTGGGAAGAATGATGTTCCCAACCTGCAAGAGTCCGTGGTGGAAGTACACGTGCATGGCGGAACGAAGAGGAAGGCCGAGTTGCCACCTCGCCCTGGCAAGGGGAAGGATGTGAAGAAAGTGAGGGCGACCCTACTCGGGGTGGGGTCGGCCAGTGGGGCGGGGTCGGCAAGTGGGGTGAAGGGGCCGGAGTCTGGCTTGATTGACTTGCCTGAGATATCTGTTAGGAAAGATATCGTGATCAACCTCTCGGATACCATTATAAACTCTATTGATGGTATGAAGGCGAAACATATCGTGAGGACAATTGTGGAGTTTGGGAGCAAAGCCTTGATACTAAGCCGTCGCGTGGGGTCTTTATATCGGCGGGAGGTGAAGGAGGGAGGTCGGGAAAAGGTAAAAGAGTTGTAGGGGAAAGTCGACAAGTTTGAGGAAAAGAGGGCTGCGTGGAAGAAGGAAAAGGAGGGTTGGGAGGAAGAGAGAAAAAGGTTGGCAACGTGGAATGTTCGTTGTTTGGATTCAGAGGGAAAATTAAACAAGAGAATAGGGGAGTTGGAGGAAGACAATGATGAACTGAAGGACAGGTATGAAGGTGTTGTAGGTGAGCTTGATGACCTGAAGAATTGTATTATACATGAGCACATCAACGGCTTTGAGAAGTGACTATGTCAAGCAGCCTTTTTCCATCAGGAGGTTGACATTACGAACTCAAAGTTTGATGTGAACAAGGACGTTATTGATGGGATGCTTGTCAAGGAAGCAGTCCGAATGAGGAGGCAGAGGAGAAGGCGGCTGAAGAGGAGAAGGAAGCGGGTGATGCCGATGAGGTGGCCCCTGATGCAGCAGAATAAGACTTTGATTTTTATTGATTCGAAAATATTATTTGAGCCTATGTCTGTAATAGTTAGTACATTATGTTACGTTGGTACACTTCTTTTGCATTTATGTTTAATGCGATTAATGTTCTGTATGTTATTGTGTATGATGGGTTTTGGTGATTTGTGGTTCATGTATGGCACGATCGATTGTTTGTTAAGGGTGTTCGACCCAGGCCGCTTACTTGTGGTAAGGGTGGGGAACTTAAACGAATTAACCACGAGTTAAGGGTGTTCGACCCAGGCCGCTTACTTGTGGTAAGGGTGGGGAACTTAAACGAAT
>Ga0209589_1006582_pt1 | contig 19134 bp, 15 predicted proteins | sample CowpeawhiteBW_FD_187525 | JGI IMG/M metagenome (GOLD analysis project Ga0209589, IMG submission 187525) | Root nodule microbial communities of legume samples collected from California USA - Cow pea white BW (SPAdes) (version 2) | ecosystem: Host-associated > Plants > Roots > Nodule | place: USA...
TTTTTTTTTTTTTTCGAACTTATCTTATAACTCTTGAATATTAGTCAGAGCATTGAACTTATAATTTTTTAGAACGTATCTTCCAACTTTTATCATTAAACCAACACAGTTGGAAGTTTCATATTGACTAGAGATAAGATTAATTTACAATATATAAGTGAGTGCAATATTCATTTTACAAGCCAATTTTATGAAATTGAATTAGACTTAAAACTCACTTCTAACAAACATCCTTATAGCTCCCCATGAGTAGTGGAGTGTGTAGTGAGTGAAAGCAGAGGGGACACAAAGCAAAAGGATCACAGAGGAGCATATGCAGGTTGTAGCTTAGCTTAGGTTACTCATTTTATCTTCCACAATCAAATAATCGATCGTGGGTTTGGTGTCATATCAGAAACTGTGTATATGGTAGTGAATAATTGCAGCTACAAAACTGAGATGCGAAGGGACCACCCTCTCTGTCTCTCAGCTTTTCGTATCCAATTTTATTTCCTACATTTCATGCACTTAATGCACCTTTTCTTCCCACCACTGCAACCCCCAAAGAAACTAAAATGGATTTCTCTTTTTCTTAAAACATGGTATGAGTTATTGATATACACAGTGTTTTTACCTTTTAACTAAGTTTTGGTTGATCTTAGAATGGAGGTTGAATAATTTGTTGAACACTGTCTCTGACAAACCATTTGATGCAGAAATATGTGTGGCTGGGATAATGGATTCTTCACTTCTTCGGTCCCTCAAAGCCTTATCCCTTCGTATTCATACCAACACCTCACACATTCCTACACCTATCACCCATCTTTATGGCAAAGTATAATGGTGTTTTGAAAAGATGAAATAGTTACATTTTTTTAGTCATTTCACGAAGACGGGAATGTATTATTGAACGGTATTTTCATAGAAAATGTTATGGTTCTAGAGTGAGATTCTTTGGAGAAAAAATGTTATGGATATTTTTATCCTTATTTTACCATAGAATAAGTATTAATTAATAGCCTGAATGTCTCTTTTTAAATTATTTGTTTTCTTTGAGATGTTTTCTTCTAATTTCTTTATATTATATTTTTATGTTGTCTTCTTAACATATCTTCGTGAAGTTCTTCTCTACTTGAAAACCAAATGCTCTTCTCAATTCATTTTCTCCATTTCTGCATGCTAACTAGAAGGTGTGAAACTTTGCTATTAAGTTTTTTACCTAATCAGAATTAAAAGGACATATCAACTCTAAGAAAGATTTGTATCCATTACTCAACCAATAAATGTCATGAAAAAAAAAGAACAAAAGGTAAAAACAAAGAAATGGAACAGGTAAGATGAGCAAAGTGGAAGAACATATAACCTTTTGAAAGATCAAAGGACAACTACCTGATTGTTTTCCCATTTAGGAAATTTGTTCAAGATAAGATAATAAGTTAAAAATAACAAACTTTCAAGACACTTGAAAATCTCATAAAATTTTAATTGAAAATACCAAATTTTAAAATATGTAAAATACATAAGAAATGACCACTTATTTATGGGTGAAAAAATTATTCAATATATTAAAATAAAGTAAAAAAAAAAAAGAAAAGACACGTACTTTTTTCTTTATGTAAGAGCTTGATGATGAGAACGAAGGATATTCTTCCAATTTTCTGCTTAACGACGTAATTAGGTTGGAAAAATTAAAGTTATGTAATGCATCTTACTCTTTTCACATTTCAATTTATATCATATTTTGTTGTTTTTACTTTATTTGTAATAAGTGTATGAAATATTTAAATAACAATAAAAAATAATGACTAATATTTTTTTAACTTTTAAATAACAATAAAGATAATATTTTTAAAATAGAAATTAAATAACGTCTATATGTTTTAATAGAGTAAGTACTTTTTTTCATGAAAATTACAATTGTGATAAAGAAAAGACTAAATATTATACCATGTACGTCACCACTGTGCTTGCGTGTTGATTCAAAATTTCAAGGGTTTTTTTTTTATATTTTTATTGGGTTAATTATAATCCTTGATTACATTGCTTATGAAATTGCAATTGGGACCCTCTCCAGCATACTAAACATCCATGCGGCAGACAGCCAGCAAAATCTTACGCATCCGCAAGTACACTTTTAAAATTTAAAATAATAATAAAGACATTTTCTAATGAATTATAATCTTAATTTTTATCTAATATTTATTATTGTGTTACAAACACTCATCTTTTTGAAGAAAAAAAATGTTCTATAATTATTTAAAATTCAACGCATTTATTAAATTTTAGAACATTTATCTCGTATTCAGTGCATTTAAGAACCATTTTGGGCTATAAATTATAATCACTCCTCTGGTTAAGAAATAACACTATTTTTCTCACAAACTCGTGTTTTTCTCTGAATTATTTCATTTCAATAATAAGATACATTATTTTTTCAATTTTTTTATTGGCCTTAATTCTTTAAAACCCTCTCATGACCTCATCAACTCCATTAATTTGTATCTATATATATGAACTATAAAAAGGCACATTATTAAGAGTGAAAAAGGCAACTGTTTATTGAGCTTGAAGAAGCTATTAATAAAGATACTTCAGCAAAAAAAAATTAATCCAGCAGATAATTAAGATCGTGTTACTTACAAAAAGTTCAAACAAAACTTTAAATTTGGTTTATAAGAATAATAGGATAGGAGAGGTGGGACTAATATACTAGTTATACGTCTGCTCTATGTTGGAATTGATACTATGAAGATCAAGAAACTATTTTGCAATGGACAAATGAATCTCTTGAATTAAGCAAAGAGTGTGACGAGAAATATAAATAACCCAGCATGAATGAAATATAAGTGAGCAGGATAAAACAAACAAACTATCTGCCCTCTCCCCCTTTCTCTTTGGCCTGTTCGCTTTGCCTCCAAAGCAATGAACTATGAAGAAAAAAATATAATACACACGCAAAGAACCCACCCAGAACCCACACAAATAATTTGTAGTTATGAATTTCAATATACATCATTTACAAGAAATTAGAAGGTGAGAAGAATCATTGGACTGGGAAGGAATATTGAAAGGGAAAAACAACAAATTCCTTGAATCAATGGTCAGTAGCATTTAGCTTGTTGCAAGGAAATCACCTGCATTTGTCAATTAATTTCTCCTTTACAGGACCAATTTACAGCAGTTCAGAGGGAGGCAAGCATAAAATTAGTAATCGTCAACCTGCAACACAAGCATTTTGTAGTTTTAAGAAAAATTAAAACCAAACCGGCAAATACATCACAAAAGCTACGTGCACAAACTGAGCAGCTATGGATAAGCTGAATATCATTGAAATCAAAATTAGCCTGCTTCAGATATATACCTTCTTCAGAGAAGTCAAATACATCACCAAGCATGTCATCATTATCACCATCTTCATCAGATTTTTCCCTGCCACACGGACTGCTACAGTCCACTTCAGTTATGACTTCTCTTGATTCTTGACAATCAACCGATGCTTTACAATAACCTTCTTGAAAAAATTGCTCAAAGTCTGGTGAGTCACGTATTGACTCCTCACAAATAACATTCATATTCAAATCACAGCCACTAGAACTTGAATTGAAACTGTCATTGGCTTTATCATGATCTGATGATTTAACCTTTGCAGTTATAGCATTGTCAAAACTTGAGGCACCTGTTAAAACATAATTTGCGTCAACAGTTTTGACTTTTGTGGCTTAAAAGAGGTGACACCAGCCACCTCTCTGTTCTTGAAATTAATCTTACTATTAGACAAGTTATTTGATGAAAAAAATTCTTGACAAGTCTGAGACAATTACATAGTTCACTAACAAATACGACAGAAGATTTCACGTTGTACTGCTTATCTTACCAACAAACGTCTTCTCAGCTTGAGCAGGTACCGTCAATTTTGAATTGAAAAATGCAGCTTCTTCTGACAACTTCTCCTCAGTTCCATGTGAATCAGACGAAGAGCTAGAGCACCGTCCCATAACAATACCTCTGGAAAAAATTGGGGAATTAGTTAGCATATGCATGGACGATTGCACAGATGTTTTCAAATTTCAGACAAAAGTAACATAAAGATGAAGAAACACTCCAAAATTAAATTCAAACAAATGACAAGTTAAACAGTGTTCCCCAAAACATCATACTCAATTTCATTGACCAGTAAACAGAGAACTAAGTACAAGTTACAGTTTAAAAACAAAAGGGAAATAAATAGGAAAATTAACATAAATATCAGCATGTTCACAAATAGGAGGTTTCAAACTGCCATGCCTTCAAAACATCTCCACATAGAACTTCGAAATAAAAATAAGCAAAGTGATAGGTATCCATTAGGTTTATTAGTTGGTTAAATAAATAAGGTGTGCGGCCAGAAAATAAGAGGGGAGGGAAGAGAGATCATCCAGTCATTTGTACGAGGGTCAGGAGATGCAGACCACGGAGGTTCTCTAAGTCAGGCAGTTTTCTTTATGTAATTCTGATTACGTTCTATCGAATAGTACGCGATCTGTGATCTTTGACTTTTGAGGGAACTGTTCATGAAAATGATGTCAATATCTGATGGGAGGGAAGCTTATTGGTGGTGGTACTGAAACAAGATCTGTAGCTTAGAACCATTGGAGTAAATGGGGAGGAGAAAACATTGAGGCATGCTGCATTTGCATTGAAAGGATAAGCTGTACAATGACCATGTTCTTCAACCAAGAAAATAATCAAGAACAACAAAAAGAAGAATTGAAGAAAGAAAAAGAGGCGGGGGTGAAGGGGAACACACTACCAGAGCAAAAACCGCTTCGGTCATCGTAAAGAGTAAGTTACGCAGTCTGATCAACGAACTTACACCACAAGAACCGCTGCAGATTTGATTAGGGCTAGATGAACCTTTGAATTGCAAGTACAAGAAGAGTACAAATGAACGGCATATGAAACAGGGATGCAACGCCCAGATTGGAATTACAGGATCTGGGTCAATCTTTTGACTTATGAGCCAAGTCCAAATCACTAAAAAAAGAGTGGGTTTAAAAGAAAATCGTTGCATTTGACTCTTCGGCTAGCAATGAGTCAAGTCCGGCTGGTAGAAGGACAAAAGCATGCTGTTGCATAAACCTATAACCCATGTTCACACTTTTGGGTACCATCACAAACAGGGACCCATTCATTCAATCTCAGGGCCTTTATCACCTTCTGACTTTGCTGTTCACCTGAGGACAAGGTGGAACTTTGGAGGAGTATTGATTGAGGTTGGTAAGCTGGATGAATTGGATCAATTTTATTTTGGGTTATAATAATCAGATAAAAGATTCAATAATTTAATTTAGACCATTAAAAATCGTGTTTATTTGTTAAAAATCAAATCCAATTCATTAATTAATATTTTCAGAGATGGATATTCCATCCATAAAAATAATATATTTTTGTACAATTTAAAAAATAATTGTAAAACGAATTCAATAATATATTTGAGAGCTTTTAAAAAAGGTAAATTTGAGAAAGATATAATTATGAAAAAATATTGGTTGGAATAATTTGTATCCATCAATTATTGATGAGAGGATCCATTGATTTTGAAATAAAAAAAATAGATGAATCTGATCCAATCCATTTTTTATATTTTTTAATGGATGGATTTCCTTGTGGATGGATAATGGAGAAACGGATTATTTCCTCACCCCTAGCAATGATAGATACCCAGTAGCCAGTTAGCTTGGTTGGCTAAATAAATAAGGCATGTTGCCTATAAATAAGAGGGGAGGGCGGAGAGAGATCATATTGTCATTTGTAAGAGGGTATTGGGTGAAGTAGATCCTAAAAGTTCTGAAAGTAAGGCAGTTTTCTTGTTTAATTCTGATTCAGTATCTATCACAAAGCTATAGCAACAAAGAAGGAAAATGAAAACAGAAACTCAGCAAGAAACTGCAAGCATGAAAGAAATACAGAGCAGCAGAGAGCCTGATATTTAAATTGAATGCGTCTTGAATGGAACTTTTCCAAGCGGAAAATCTCCGTAAGACATAATACCGAGTGGACCAACTACAATACGGCAGATAAGTAATTTTACCTGTCACCCCAAGTAGACTGAATTCTGTGGAAATGATCGAAGATGGGCAGCAAATCTTTCTGTTTTATTTCAATCTCATTAGCTTGAATATTCTCTATTTCAATTTCCCCCCTTGTACTAAGCTCATACAAATCTGGCACTCCAGCTTCCAAAGGACTCATGACAAAGAGAGAGACCTAAAAAATTGAGCAAGAAATAGTTTGTATGAAAAAAAATAATGTTGTGTTCAGCACAGAAATCAAATGATTACCTTGGACTCCTGCCAAATTGGTATCCGTCCAGAGCTTATATGCACCTCTGCATTTGAGAAATGACATTGTTTATTAAGTTTTATAGAATTATTGCTCCCGATTCTATTAACTTCATAATCTGAATTATCCAAAATCATTTCTTCAGCTTCCAGTCCACCAACAGTACTCCCCAATACACACACCTCTTTTTCTGGCCAATCATATCTCCTACAGACATCCCACCACTGAACAGGTTCAACCTTCACACGCAAATCTTTTTCTTGTATCTGTGCTAATGGAACTAGGGCAGTTCTTGAAGTAGTTTCACTTGACTCTGCCACCAATGGTGGTAGTAGTTTATATTGAATTAAATGACCAGAAGGGGTATAAACTAATAAGTGCTCCATAGCATGAATTTTTGAGTATGCATTCTGTGAAACATGAGGAATAGAACTGTGAAAGACAGCAGAAACAGCACCAGATGGAATTGAAACTTTCCCTGCTGCAGAAGATGCAGCATTACTAACTGTATTGAGCCATCCGGCACTACTATTCTTTATTCTGCTAACCACCGAAAGAACAATAGGAGGAGGGGGTGTCAGGCTCAATTGCTGCTGATTTACTGTGAAATGGGGAGTGAACCACCATGGTAGAGGAAAAACTGGCAAAAGAGCAGGCCCATCTGTGTCTTGATCGTGCATCTTAAGAACTGTCTCACCACCAAAAGGAGCAAGAACAAAAATATGACAAGTTCCCTTGGAGGAAATGATGGCAACCCAGTGACTGTTATGGCTAAAGCAAATATCTTGTATCACCTGTAAAATTTGCACAATTAAGTAAAGCCCTTCTCAAGCAAATAAACATAAGGATTTAATTTTGATATTCTGCTATTTAAGCTCTCATCCAAACATATACTGCCAAATTAGTGAAGAATTTTGTACCTAAAATATGTAACTCTTTCAATAATGTGTCAACACATCATTAGATGATAGTATAAAAAGCTTTATACTAACTGTTTATCAAATTTGGGCTCTAAACACAAAAGGCATTATAGAAACAGTGAGAATATAAGCATACAGCAGATGTCATGCCACGGTGGAGCTTGTAAAGGTGCACATGTGAACAGCTCCAATCACTGCTTTGAGAACCTGATCCATTTCTTGAGCAGGATGGCATAATTCGAAATATATTAATGTTGTTGCCATGAATTGAGGCTGTAACCAAAAGTGTCCCACTTGGGTCAAAACATAATGCAGATATTGGACTAGTATGAGCCCTAAATTGTGCCACAATAGCTCTAGAAACAAAGTCCTTGACAACAACCTGCAATGGATGAGAAATACTAGTCAACAAGTATATAGAATGGTTACTTTCCTGTTTCAACTGACATAAAACAATGATTAAAAGAAGGGCAAGAAATGAGAAAAGACTACAGCAAAATACTCAGGGCTATTAACTACCTTATAAAATTCTTCTTCTATGGCTAAGCTGAACCAATAGATGATCTCATGCAAATTGTAATACAGATGCCAATATTACTTTAAGAAAGAAAATATCTAGTCAGGGTCCAGAACATTGCAAAATAAAATCATACTATAACGTGTTAAGTTGTCAATAAAATCATACTCACCATCCCAGCTGTATCTGTTTCTGTAGAATTTGATGCAAATCGACTAACTTTCCAACTTGAGCTTGATGATACAGGAGAGCTAGATCCATCAGGTATTAGATCTTGATAGTATTTAGACAATGTTTTGTATCCCATATCACTAAGATTGATCAGCCCTGCCGCCAAATGCTTGCTAGATTCCATGGCATATCGAGCTACCAGGTTTCCACTGCTGGGTGATGTTGATGGGCTGCCAGCAGGAGGAGTAAGACTCTGAGGACTCAAGCGACCAGTGTTTGACAACAATGGACTGTTTGAGGCATAAGCTAACCACCGGGGACCTACAGCCATAGGACCGTAGCCAACATTAACCCCAATCATTCCTTGTCCTCCCAACTGAGGTACGGGGTAAGTGAGAACACTGAATTTATTCTCAAGTGTAAGAGCGTCAAAACAATATATCTGCGAGCAAAGGATAAATGAAGGAAACAAATCAGGCAGATTTTACCTATGGCATTAGCAAACTAGGTTGCTGTATTACGATGAAATGGATAAATAGTATGCATAACATAATCGATCCATTAGGTGACAGGATAATCTATAATTAACCTGCAAAGTTGCAATATGCCCAAGGAAATTGATAAGACCTTTCCATAATCTACCAAAACAACGATATACTAAACTTCCTCAACAAAGTAACGTGTATTTTTGCAGAACTAACAATATAAGTGCTACAAACAAATTGAAAGTACTGTCAAAAAACTTACTTGTGTAGCTAGACCAACAGCCACTATTCGAGGACTGCACCTAACCATGTATACAGTTGAACGAAATCTCAGTGCGTGAACGTAGGTATGGGACCTTAATGAGTAAAACCGAACTGCTGTAGCTGAGCTAACAATATTTTCCGCTTGAGCTTCATTATGGCCATCTCTTACATTTAGCATTTTACCGGGGATCTTTGATTTATCACATGCAACAACCAACAGTAAAGGGTGCGATGCTCCAAATCCTTCACAACCTTCTGATTTTGCAGGGACAGGGTGCATCTGTAAAAAGGAAACTGGATCATCACGTCTAGACACAAGTTCCCTGACACTAGAGGCATCTTCCACGTCAAGAACTTGAAAGCCATTGGAATAACCAAGTAAGAGGACATGCTTGAAAGAAGACGGACTTAGTTCTAGCCTGTCAAAGCAAGCCCAAAGCACCTGTTTCACAAATAAAGACGTAAATATTTCTGACTCCATCCATAAGTAATAAGTTTACAGCCAGAGAGCAATTGCGAATTTCGCCACATGGCAGTGGTGATCAAACTATAATTTCATCACTACAATTGGGATCCGTAAATTACTCAGTAGTGCCAGAATACAGTGAATGTTTCTAATAACCAGCACAAACATATATCACAGTTTTTCCCTATCCGCAATTATAAGGCCCGTCCGTTAGAAGTTGTTTAACTACTCCATTATCATCGAACAAACCAATCTCAAATCAATCATGTTCAGCAATCATGAAAACAAAAACCAAAAAAACAAAATAACATCTCTTACAATTTTTTTTTTTTTGGAGTTAGAGAAATTGCTATTGTTAATCAGAATATTCAATGCCTCTCCGTACAAAACCAAAGGACAAAAAGAAAACTATTGGAAATGGAGTAGCATAGAAATATCCATGTGGATTACGCTCTTAGCTTCATTCAATAATCCAGAATAAATGAAATACCAATGTTAGAGACAAAACACATGAAATAACAATAAACAATTCATTCCTAAGACTGGAGAGAGTGTTTCAACCAAAAAAGAGCATATCCATAAAGACAACACAACATAGGCAAGTTTTTGCCGCACTAAATTTTCCTCAATGAACAAAGTTCAGAACTCAAGCATGTTTGACTTGTCAGTTTTCAACAGCATTCACAAATCGCAATTTCAGAAGGCAACGCCAACTGACAAGTTTCGAAGAGTAGCACTCACGCAAAAATGCTACCTGGTCTTTGCGGTCGTGTCCTTCGCCGGATATGGAGGCAGCGACGGAGGCGCCGGCGGAACGTACGCCGGAGGACGCCGTCTTAATGCAAGACGATATGAACTTGAAGGAAGAAGGAACAAATCCATTGCTGCTCTTGCTGCCACCGTTGTCCTTGGACTGATTCTTCATGATAAGGAAATAAACTACTTTCCACGGGCCACCGGTGAGTCACCGGGAATTCCGTCGACGAGAGTCGCGGAACGCAGGCGATCGAATATAGCATAAATTGAGAGGCGTCGGGATTCGCCGTGCGCGGCGGCGGAGAACTCCGGCGTTACGTGTTAGTTGGAGGTTGAGGAAATTTGACCTTAACGAAGACGGTTCCTCTTCTCTCTCTCTCTCTCTCTCTCTTCCGTTTCGAGTTTAGACTCAGCGCTACTCCGCTTCTACTTGGTGCTAATCTCAACTCTTATTTCACTATTGCCACTTCGCTCCCACGACATTTTCCAAAATCCCCGTTACGTCCCTTTCTTATGCTTTCAAACTTCAACTTCGCTCCAAATTACCATCCACCCCTGCGTCTCTTCTTTTCCCCTCCTTTTTTCAACTCATGATAACAGTTATAAAATATTATTATTATTATATTATATATTTATTATTTTATATTTACATTTACATTTATTTTGCCAAGGCAAATGAAGGGTTTTGGTCGGTGGATGGGAAGGACGGTTTGGTTGGTAATTGAATGCTTGGAAGCAAATTATTGGTGGATGAGTGTGAGGGGCAAATTGGACATTACCATGCTGAACTCGTGTGTTTCGTGCGTGTAGTATTTTGATAGTATAAGATTGGGGCGTTATCGAGTTACGAGCAAGTTTAGGGGAGAATTCCAATACGCAAGTATGTAGGGGTGCCTTGAGGAATTAAAATAGAATTATATAATATTCTTATGAAAAGAAAAACTCTAACAACAAATTATATTTATTTTTTTTGTCATATTGATTATTTCTCTTGGTAGATTTTCGTGTAATTTTATAAATTGATTTAAGAAGTATAATTTGTCGTAAAAAATAGAGTCCACACGGCATGTTGATTACCAAAGGGACAAGGCGTGGGAATATCTTAAACTAGATGCGAACCTAATTAAAATAATTTTTATTTCCCTTCCAACATCAACTTGTTTACCAAGAAAGTGACAATAATAATTGAGTCGTAATTGTAGGTAGAGTTAGAGTGCATGTAAATCCACCTCGGGAATCTTTTTTTTTTAACCAGTTTTGTTTAGGGTCATGTGTAGAATTTGGAAACATGGGTACCCAGATAAATACGAACAATTCAACTTTTACACAAGTATAACTTTAAATGTTAACATTTGTTATATAAAGATGACTAATAAATATAACAATTTATATTAGATCTTGTATTAAAATATACACATGAAATCTCTTAAATAAAAACTCACAATTTTAATGAGAATAATTACTTGAACAATAATATGTTAAAATTACACAATTAATTATCTGAATACAAAATTTGCGCGAACTTTTTAGAGGTCCGAAGATGTTGTGTTTCCAAACTTTAAAATGTCATGCTACCAAATTTATATTTTTTTGATATGTATAATAAGAATTTCTAAAAATTAAATTCAATAAATTTTTAATTTTTTTAGAAAATACGTCATTTATTGTTAATAAACAATAAAACATACAATTAAATATAATAACAAATAAAAACTCATTAACATATTTTTTTATTTATTTGTCTTTTGATTTACTTTTTTTCTGCTCATCTTTCATTCTTTTATATAACTTTTTTTCCTAAATAGAAAAAACAAAGTTAAAAATAGACTCATTATTTATATTTTTATTTATCAAATGTTTTGTTTTATTTTAAAGAAACAAGAAGTTAAGTTTCTCTTATCCCATTTAATATTAAAATATTATGATTTTGTATACTTTTACATCATGAGTATTTTGTACAGTGATTTTTTTATCAACCTAAAAGAAAAAAAATTAACTATTATATATTTTTTCATAATATCAGATTTTAATTGTGATTTAATTATTATATTTTTTTATAATTACGTTTTTTAATATTTAATTATATTGTGATAGTTTGTTTTTTAATCTTGATTTTTTTTAAATAAGTATATTTATGAGAATTAAATTAAAAGTAAATTATTCTTTTCAAAATATAAGAGGAAAGCAATTTTCAATTATTTTTATTTTATTAATTACATTTATTAAATTTATAAATTTTGAATATATTATTTGGCTCTTGATATACTATGTATCAATATTTTAAAATCTATTTATCTTACTATTTATCTTATATATGTCACACGACTCAAATTTAATACATTGTACGATAAATCGGTTTAAAACATTACTTGTAAATTAATTAAAAACTACTCAATCTCAATTGCAGGGTACAATAAATAAGTTAGAAATTTTCTCTATCCGTAACATTATTGAAATCAAACCAAAATTTCACGGCTCCTAATTTATCAACTTAATTAAAAAACTAAATCTAACATTTAATTAAAAGTCAACATTTTTACTATTAACAACAATTAATCATTTACATACCTTTTATACATTCACACTAATCACGTAAATCATCAATTTCTAATTTACTGATCACTAGTAATGATCAAAATTCACTCATGAATCAGATTTGAGGCATAACGCATCAAGTCAAAGACAGCGTTTCTCAAATTCAAACCATTCAACAAAATTACCTAGTTGACCCACAATTATATACCCGCAAAATAATGTTATTAAAAAAGTCATACAAAATAATATAAATTAATAAATACTCTATTTTATTTTAAATTTAAAAATCATTCACAGAACTTTTGGTAAAGAAACAAGAATGCAATAGAAATAAACTTGATTTGGATTAATTATTTTAATATAATTTATAAAAATAATAATTTTATAAATATGTAATTAATTTTTATATAATTCACAATATTTTATTTCAACAAATCATTAGGAATAGAAAAATTATTAATAGATATACGTAACTTTTTTATTGTTATCATGATAACAATAAAATCAATACCTTATATATAATACAAAAATAACCGAAGATTTCACAATGATATTATTGATAAGATTGTCTTCCTGAATTAATTAACTTACTATAATGACAAATAATCCCTAACACCAAAAATATTACAAAATTATCAACACGTATAAATAATACAATTCTTAAAAAACAGTAAATATTGTGTGTAGAGATAATCTTTATAATAATATGTTGTAAAGTTTGAAACAAATTACAATAGTTAACGATATGTTTTTTTTTAGTTATATAATAGCTTTAAAAGGTAATCCTTAAAAAAATTAAAACACAATAGTAAGTCATGAATTGACATTAAATAAAATTTATTAATCATACAATAAAATCATTAAATAATGATCAATTTTAGAAATTAAAAATAATTAATTAAATTTAATTATCAATTTATAAATTATTATTTTTTATTTAAAATAGTCTCTATTATTAATATAAAATTATAATGAAATCTAAATTGGTCTCTACCAAAAATTAATGTTTAAATTGGTCTCTAATTCTAAATAATTAGTTACTATATACATTAATTTAGAGACCAATTTATACTCTAATTCACAAACTAACTATGATTTTGTATCATAATAGAGACTATTTTACATACTAATATTTTTAGTTTATAAATTGATATCTAAATTAGTTACTATAATAGTTAATTATTATTTTTCTTTAAATTTGATTATTATTTAATAATTTTATTGTAGTGAATTAATAATATTAATAGACAAAACTTGTTTACAATATTGAATTTATATTGTCATTGTTAATGAAAATAATATGTCTTGGAAAATTTCAAAATTCCACATTATCTCATATGAGTTAAGGAGTAAGTGTTGGTGACTATATAATAGGCTATAAATCTATGATGTTTCTTGTCCTAGTCAAATATATTTTAAGCTGTTCATATTTGATTTCTCTTATATTCTTGTAGTAGAATGTTGTGAGATTTAGGTTAAATTCTTGCTTTGAAGTGTAGGTGTATTTAAGGTCAGAGTGCATGAGAGGTAGTCTCTGTTTTATACAAATTTCCACATAAAATTATTCTCTAGTTGTCACTAAACAACTATAATGTTTTTTCTCTAGTTTTATTCTTTGATTTTATCTTATTTCTTTGTTAATATAGGGTGATTATTAAGGGTAAATGCGATAATATTCTTAATTGATGATGTTTTTTTTTCCAACAGTTATACAATTGACAAATATTTCAAAATTTAAATTTAAATAATTATAATTATGTTTAAGGTTTAAATACTATTTTAGTCCCTCTTTTGGTCTAGATTGTTTAATTTGGTAATTTTTTTGTTCAATTTTGTTATTTTCATTGATGTCGTTTAAATTGACATCGGTATATTTGTACAGGTTGACACTGTTCACATAATGTGACTATGTTTTATTCAAATAAGTCTTTATTTTAATTAAATTTGTTCAATTTATTCTCATTTTCTATCATTTCATGATCCTTTACCACTCTTGGCACCACCACTACTGGCACTGCAACTACCATCACCACTACCACCATCACTCTTGCTGTCATTACCACCATAAAACTAAAACCACCACTACTACCTTACGACCACCAAATTATTATATATTTATATTTGATAAATTTTCTTTAATCTATACTTTTAATATAGTTAATACGTCATTATTATATTGGAACAAAGAGGAGTTATAATTTTGATGTTCACATAACATATTTAATCATTTTGATTGTATGTTAACGGGATTCATTTACATAGACTTGATGAGAATTTTATACATCTAAAAACTAAGAACGTGTTCAGGTGTGGAGACCCAATGCAATTTCTTGATGCCGCTTGAGATCTCTTAGATATTTTGTTGAGTTGTATTCTTGCACATCCAAGAGTTCTTCCGAGTACGTTCTTTCCAGAAGTCTCCTTCCACTCGCTCGTGTTTTCTTAACGTGTTGATCCCCTCTTAGTAGTGTCACAATCTGCATATCCATAAACAAAAACTATATATCATCTTTCTTAATTTTCACCATCTTTCTTAATTTTCACTACTTGCCTGCCTCATTCTGGGGCGTAAAATAGGACTTTGTTGAATACATAATGATGCAGTTACAGTTACACAACCCAACTGTGCTTTATCGTAATCATCACCAAGTGAAGGATCCATAAGCTCCTTCATATGATTGCCATCAAGCAAAGGTTTTGCCTATATCATACAAATCACAACATTAAGCTCATGCTCTCTCACGTGCATGCATGCAGCTACACAATAATAGATTTATTTATTCAATAAATAAAAAAATTAATTAAAAATACACGCATTGAGAATTTGAAGGTTAATTCAGTCTATAATATATATCGCTTTTATGAAAATATTTACCCATGACAAAATATTTTGCTGCTGATCATTCACCGCATGGCGCCCGGTTATGATCTCCAAAAGCAGGACCCCAAATGAATAAACATCAGTTTTTTCATCTACTATTCCGTGCATGAAGTATTCAGGAGCAAAATAACTGTCAAGTGATTCATTAGGGAAATTTATTAAATCATCATTAGAATTTAAACTCTTATAAAAAAATTAACTGTTAAAATATCATTTTCTTTTCATAAAACTATCTCATTCTAGTTTTGCTTTTAAACATTTTGTACTGTACACAACGGAAACAAAAACTAGTAAAACAACAGTTTGCTTTCACCGTTTTACAAAAATCAGATTACACATATTTTTGAATTGAAAAATGGAAATGCATGCTTAAAGAAATCTACCATTAGTAATCTTTTTTATTTACATACCCAAATGTGCCTTCAAATTTTGATACATTATAGTGAGTCCACTGTTCAGGTAACCACTTTGCAAGCCCAAAATCACATATCTAGAAAACAATTAAATTATCAAGGAAGTGATATATATATAAAAAAAAAGGAATATATACAACCTTAAAAACTGTTGTTGATTATCTATTTTAATAGCATAGCATAAAATGTATCAACAAGTCATGAAAGGGAACATTTAACAATTAAAACAGAACACATGACATGAAAACTCTGTTAATATATTATCTTTGTCAAAATTTGAAAGAAAAAAAGATAATAAGGATAATAGTAAATAATATATTGTTGCTTAATTAGTGATCATACAGCAAAAGAGATATGCTCATGAACAATAGAATATAAAACTTAACTTTGCCCAGACATAGGAAAACAACATAAGTTGATTATAACTGCAAAACGTAAGATAAAATTGTTAAAACTAATGACTAAGCTTGTGCTGCTACACACAATTTATAAAAATTGTTGGATATCTCACGTAAACTAAAAATAATTTATAGTATATAATTAAGTGCAAACTCATAACACATTTGTGGATCATGTTACATGTATCAAAAGTTGCAACAAATTCAAATGAAGTTTAGTGCAAACCTGTGGCTCAAAATTCTCTGTGACTAGAATATTCTCTGCCTTAATATCTCTGTGAATGATTCGTCTGTGACAACTCTCATGCAGATAGAGGAGACCATCAGCTATTCCCAGAGCAATTTTATACCTTTTACTCCAATCTAGTTTGCTTTTATCTGAACCTGGAATGCACAATGACAGAATAAACATGAAATTACGTAGTAGCAACTCTCAGGTACGAGGATACTGCAATCAAACTAGGTTTTTTAAAGCATATTTGCTCAAATATTACGAAAATATAGACAAATAAAAAAGTTATTACTAGTTAAGAGTCATGACGACTTCATCTTAATATACAAAGTCGTCATCATGACTTGAGTTTGTATAGAAATCGTTATGACAACTTCAGTGTTCTCACGATTTTTTTTACTTGTTCATTGTATAATATTTGAACAAAATTATCACAGGTACGCAAAAAAAAACATGAAACTGGGTACAAACCATGAAGAAGAGTTCCTAAACTTCCTAGTTTAGATAGTTCAAAGACAAGATGCATTTCTCCTTCCACACAACATCCAACAAGCTTGGCAGTATTAGGATGATCAACGTGAGCAATTACACCTATCTCAGATAGAAAGCCCGCAGTTTTTTCTTCTGTGGTTCCTTTATTCAATTTCTTCACAGCTATTAATTGTCCATCTTCGAGACACCCCTTGTAAACTTCAGCAAAACCACCTCTTCCAATTATATTTTCTACGCGTAAAAGAGTAAAAAATGAGTATATATCAGAATCTAATTTTGAGCTGATTAGGGTGAGGTTTCATTTCATACCACTGTCAAAATTGTTGGTCGCTTTTCTGAGCTCAGAAAGGTTAAAAGTGACCCAAGAAGAGTTGAAGTTATTACAGAGCTTGCTTAAAACGTGATTTTCTCTTGTACTTCTGCTTTTCCATTTTGGTATCCTTGGAACACTGATATTGGAGAGGGTCCCTAGCCGCTTGAAAGATTTTTTCTTGAAAAGTTTGAAAAAATTGGTCCAGTTAGAGTGTGCCCTTGTGCTTGAACAACTTTTTTCCGGTTTAGCTAATATTCGAGAGTCAAAGTCTTTCATGCATGCTTCTAAAACTCCTCTTGGTGATGCCACATTCTCTTTCTCTTTCTCCAATTCCAAATGCCTCAAGTCTGGGAACATAAAAATGAAAATCATGAACATGTAAAAGCAAAAGAAGCCTTGAGTGTCTTTCCAATTGGGATGAAAGGTTAGGAATTGAAAAGAACCATGAGCAGAAGATGAGCAAGAGAAATGTTTTTTTTCAGGTTTATGATTTAAAGCATCCCAATCTGAAACCTTTTTCGATTTATTCGCATTGTCTTGATCCTGGTCCCTGTAAATTCATGCATGTCACATCTCATAACAGAAATTATAAACAAAAATGGATATTAATTTTGCATGCTTTTAGGGCAACATTTAGGAGGAGGAAGAAGAGACATGAATACCATAAACACTGTGCTAGCGTTTGCTTGGCCATGAAAGACAATAAAAGACAAAAGAGAATGATGCAACTTGATGATTGGGAAACTGAGAGGCCCTTGTTGAATAATAAAACGTGTTTTATTTGTTTGTATGTTTCAGAATGTTAAGTGATGCAGATGGATGAAATCCATAATGGAATTCAGAAAAAGGATTAATTAGGTTAGATTGTGTTACATTAGACATTGATGAGATGAAAGCATGTTGTTGTGTTGTGACGGGGACAAACAGTAAAAATGAAAGGTTTGCACTTTGTGGCGATATGTGCTCTCAACCAATGACAAACGAAAACATTAACGAAGGTTGGAGTAGAACCAACCATTAGTTTTGTTAGGGTTACTTTTTTCGATTTTATATCTAGTTAATCCTTTTGAATTAAATAATAATAATAATAATAATAATAATCAAGTGTGTATTAGTGAATTTAGATTAAAAAATAGAGGATGACCAATGCCTCTTTCCTCAATAATGACTAGTTAATTAATGTATCTTTTGGTTACACTTAAATTATTATCTTAAACGTGTGAGATTTACATATTTTTACTATTCTTAAAGATCCTACTTGGTGTCAAAATACGTATATTTTATACCTTGATTAGTATGTACAACACATGTATCAAAATTATATTTGATGTTCTATTTGAAAATTATTTTTTATCGATCCTCTTAAATAGATCCTCTTTAATATCATTCTTGTTTATTTACTTTAGGGATAATGATATTTTGACTCATTTTTAACTCACTACTTTAATCATCCTTTAATTATCATATCACACCAATCAAAAATTTATATTAGATAATTGAAGAGTGATCAAAACGGTGGATTAAAAATAGATCAAAAAATAAATCAAAATATCATTATCCTTACTTTAGATACTAGTGACATTACTAGGGATGGCAACGGGGCGGGGCGGGTACGGGTATCATGATCCCATCCCCATTCCCATAATAAAAATTCATCCCCATCCCCATCCCCAAACCCAACGAGTATACAACTTTTGACCCATCCTCATCCCCACCGGGTAACGGTATTTTCTTATACCCATACCCATACCCATTTTTTTAATGTTCCATATATCAATTAAATATTTTTTATAAAAAAAATTTAAAAATCACACCAACGGAATCATGATACTATCAAAATATTCAATATTAAAATAACATACTCTTCTTTTTGATTTTCATGATGTCAAATATTAAGAAAAATATTATAATAGTATAAATCTCAAATTAAAGTATCAAATAACAACTAAATAAAATTCAAATAATTATATAAAAGCTAAAAAATTACACAT
>Ga0209589_1006585_pt1 | contig 19130 bp, 7 predicted proteins | sample CowpeawhiteBW_FD_187525 | JGI IMG/M metagenome (GOLD analysis project Ga0209589, IMG submission 187525) | Root nodule microbial communities of legume samples collected from California USA - Cow pea white BW (SPAdes) (version 2) | ecosystem: Host-associated > Plants > Roots > Nodule | place: USA...
TCCAAACTCTGTTTTTTCAAATTTTATTTTTAGTTCGCTGTCCCGTTGCGATTTCGGTTGCGAAAGTATATATATATATATATATATATATATATATTATATATATGTGTATATATATATATATATGTGTGTGTATATATATATATATATGTGTGTGTGTGTGTGTATATATATATATATATATATATCCTCGGTTTCATGTAGAATGTAATGCATCAGAGCTGGTATAACAAGCTATATGAACCAGTTTTAGATTAGGAAACTTAACACATAGTGTAGTTGGTATAACAAGCTATATGAACCAAGGACACTTGATGTGTGTTAGCGGTTCATCAATCATAATACACCCCCATAATTATTTGTTGTTATCATTGTGTTGCGCTTACTAGGCCATGCACGTGCCCGATGTTCATGAGTGCTCTAGAGATCACGCCAAGATCTCATACAAGCAGCCCCACTTGACACTCATATAGGTGATTTCATCAAGTGTATACTGCAAATCATACACCACCTGTAAAGGATATGAAAATCATTAAAACTTTGTTTAAACTAAAATTCTTACACCACAAAGAATTTTAATCACAAACTTTAACCTCTAAAAATGCAATTTCTAGCACTTTCACACACACCATAGGAATGGACATAATTGATTTAAAATCAATTTAGTGCTATCAGAACTAACAAGTGACTTGTTTTTACCCATATGAACCTTATTCATGGGATCTCCAATCACAAAGGTTGGGTTGCCATCACTTGTTTGTTTGCAAGTGGCTTAAGTCTCATTCCCCTTGATGTTTCTGATATCATGTTTCCTCCCAAGGGTTTAGTCAGAGGATCTGCTAGATTTTGTTCTGACCTCACATAATCAATGGAAATAATTCCACTCTTTAGTAGCTGCTTAACCAAATTATGCCTCAATTGAATATGTTTTTTCTTCCCATTGTAGTTTTTGTTTTTAGCTATAGCTATTGCCGATTGGCAATCACAATGAATTGAAACACATGGGGTTGGTTTTTCATTCCTAGAGGAATGTTTGCTAAGAAGTTTTTCAACCACTCAGCCTCACTACCAGCCATTTCGAGAGCAACAAACTCAGATTCCATTGTTGATCTTGAAATAATTGTTTGCCTGGCTGATCTCCATGTAATCGTACCACCCCCAAGTATGAATACATAACCACTAGTGGATTTTGTCTCATCTGAATCAGAGATCCAGTTAGCATTAATGTACCCTTCTAGTACAGTAGGAAATCCACTATATTCAATGACATAATCCATTGAACCTCGTAAGTATTTAATAAGTCTTGAAAGTGCATCCTAATGTTCCTGATTAGGACATTGAGTGTACCTACTCGGTCTACCTACTACACAAGCAATATCAAGTGTTGAAAAGCTCATTAAGTGCAGTAAGCTCCCAATTATCTGGGCATACTGAGGTTGAGAAACAAATTCTCCTCTATTTCTCATTAATTTAGAGTTAGCATCATAAGGGTTACTCACTACTTTGAACTAATAATATCCAAACTTCCTAAGAAGTTTCTCAATGTATTGTTCTTGGGATAGTGATATACTATCTCCCTTCCTTATGATTCTAACCCCTGAAATCAGATTGGCTTCACCCATGTCTTTCATTTCAAAATTAGATCCTAGAAACAATTTAGTTCTAGAAACTATATCAATGCATGTACCAAATATTAACATGTCATCCACATACAAACTTATAATGACATATTCACCATTTTCAGATTTAGAATACACACATTTATCAGCATCATTAGGTAAGAAACCATCACATCGTAAGACACTATCTAGTTTTTCATGCCATTATTTAGGTGTTTGTTTTAACCCATACAAAGATTTTAAAAGCTTGCATACCTTATTTTCTTGACCATGGACAACACACCCCTTAAGTTGAGTCATATAGATTTCCTCCTCTAACTCACCATTTAGAAAATCAGTCTTAACATCCATTTGATGTATCACTAGCTTATGGGTAGCTGCTAAGGCTAACAAAACTCGAATTGAGGAGATCCTAGTCACAGGGGCAAAGGTGTCAAAGTAATCTATGTTGGGTTTTTGAGTAAAACCTTTTGCTACTAACCTTGCTTTATACTTATCTATGGATCCATCTGGGTGATACTTTTTCTTAAATATCCACTTACAACCAATGGGTTTTGCTCCTTTAGGCAAATCTACTAAGGTCCAAGTACTATTTTTTTTGAATTGATTCAATTTCAGTCCTAATGGCTTTATCCCACTGTTTTGCATCAGAAACTCTAGTAGCCTCTAGAAAGCTTGTTGGATCATTTTCAACCAGATAGGTATAAAAGTCATCTCCAAAAGAAGTTTCCGTCCTTTGTCTTTTACTTCTTCTCAAAACCTCACACATGGCATCACTATTATTATCTATAGACTGTTCAGGTGTCTCACTAACCTTTAAAGGAAATATATGTTCAAAGAATTGAACATTTTTTGTCTCCACAATAGTATTATGTTCAATTACATCACTTTTAAGAACAAGAAACCTATAGGCAACACTATGTTCGACATAGCCTAAAAACATACAATCAGAGGTTTTAGAGCTTATTTTTCTTTCCTTAGGATCGAGTAACACTACCTTAGCAAGGCACCCCCACACTCTTAGATATTTAAGATTAGGTTGATAACCTCTCCACAACTCATAAGGTATTTTACCAGTTTTCTTATGAGGTATCCTATTTTGTAGAAAACATGCAGCAAGAATAGCTTCTCCATAAAGGTTATCAGGTGCACTAGAACTAATAAGCATGGCATTCATCATTTCCTTAAGAGTTTTATTCTTTCTCTCAGCTACTTCATTAGACTCAGGGGAATATGATGGGGTTACTTCATGGATGATACATTCTCTAACACAATATTCATTAAACAAAACATATTCACCACCACTATCTGATCTAATCCTTTTAATTTTCTTATTCAATTGATTTTCTACTTCTTCCTTATAGTTTAAAAACACATCGAAAGCTTCATCTTTATGCTTGATTAAGTACACTTTAGTGTATCTAGAATAATCATATATAAAGGTTACAAAATAATTTTTACCACCTCTAGACATAGTCTGTTTTAAGTTGGCTAGATAAGAATGAATTAACCCTAATAATTCAGATTGACATTCTACAGGATAACAAGTTTTCTTTGTTACTTTAGATTCTACATATATATCACATTTACCACTTTGTTTATCATGCATATTAATTAATCATAGTCGTTGTAATGTCATAACATACAGAGAATTCACATGTCCTAATCTAGCATGCCACATATCATACGAGTCAACGATATAAGCAGAAGAAGATTCATTAATAATTTATGAAATATTGAGTACAAAGAGACCTTGATCACAATATCCCTTTCCCATAAAACATTATTTTTTGTCATTACAATCTTGTCAGATTCAAATGACACTTTAACCCCAAATTTTCCCAGTAGTGCCCTAGGAAACGACCGCAACTATAGTATCTTCCCCTTAAGTTATATTTGCCCTAGGAGGATTGTCATTTCTTTCTCTACGTCGGCACTGAGCTGTATGATGGCCAAGCTTCCCACGTACGAAGCAATTTCCCTTTTTCTTAAAGATGGGATAAGATCCTTTGGGACGGGAATTTCGAAAATTATTTTTCTTATTGTGATCAGGTTTATTCTCGTACCTTTTTTGTGCAAGTTTTTCTTCTACAATGTTAGCTTTTGTAGATAATGCTTTGACCTTTGCAGTAGCACATTCCTGCATGTTGGTATCTTCGACTATGATGTGTGTAATAAGCTCTTGAAGCAACATCTTCTTGTGTCTGTGTTTCAGTTGTTGTTTATAGTCAGTCCAAGATGACGATAGTTTCTCGATCAGGAGTTCTGAAACAAACTCATCAGGAAGGACTATGTTCTCTGCTTTGATATCTTCAAGCAACTTGTGATATTCGTTGATTTGGATCTTAATGTCCTTATCTTCAATCATCTCCCAGCGGTAGTAGTTTCCTATGATGAATATTTGTCTGACTATGTCTTCAACAGTATATTTGAGGGTCAATGAATCCTAAATTTCTTTCGCTTTCTTGTATGAACAATACACATCGATCATGTCATTAGACAATGCACTAAGTAAAGTGTGTCGGCATACCTTATTTGCATGAATCCAATCTTCAATTTGTTTTGAAGGGATATTGGAGTTGGGCTTTGAGGATGTGAGAGCAGTAGCAACTCCATACATGTCTAAAAGGGTAGACACACGTTCTTGTCAGCGCCGAAAGTTTTGTCTAGAGAATACCTCGATTTTTGACACATCCGGAAAAGGTTTCGCAAAGACTGATTGAGCTCCGGAAACAGTATTTGGATTCTCCGTAGAGGATGTGTTGTTGTTGTTGTCAGCCATAAGTCCTTAAGATTGTTCTAGTAGCTAACAAAATCACAAACCAAAAAGAATTCCCGAGGCATGTAGATTCACTACCCTTAAGGACTTATCCGCGGTGTATTGCGCAAGCCCCCAGGATACAACAAGAACTTCTCAGAATTTCCAAGGATCTCAGAATTAGCAAGATAACTCTTAAAAAGAGTAAATAAATAAACCCACAATGAGAGAGGAAATATAAGAGAGAAAGGAGGAGAGAACTAGAGAAAATGAACGAGAGTATGAAAGTGTGTGTTTGAGGGAGGAGAATGATGCTCTATTTATATATGGTGGATGGGGGCATAAATGGGTCAAATCCATAACCTGCAAGAAAGAAAAAAAATATACATAACAACCCCAACGTTTAAAATATATCATTGCAACAATGCACCATATTTATATACAAAAATGAGAGAAAAAATCACTTTCTCAGGACAACGAACGACTTTTGATATATATATATATATATATATATATATATATATATATATATATATATATATATATATATATATATATAACATATATATAGTTGGAATTTGGTTATCCATTAATTATTTACTTTTGAACATTAAACCGATGAGATCATTTCTTTACATTGTTCGATTTAAGGATTGGTAAGGTGGAGTGTGGGCAAAAACATGTTATCAATTATTAAAGCATTTAATCACATTTACACACACTTCAAAAATATAAATTATAAATTTAGTCAAATAGTTACTCAGTGCAATTTTAATAAAATAAAAATAAAAAGTACTGGCAGTGGTTACATAATAAATGTCTTTTTTAGAATAGTGTGAATAAATTTGTGCGAGAGAAATGATAAAGGTAGTTTACACTCTCCTGAATAAAAACAACTGTAATTTATTCTAATGTAATTTTTTGTTTATTTATTGTGATATTATATGAACAGTTACTTTTATTATATTAGTAATTTATGTTTTCTTTTATTTTTTATTTAAAATATAATTAATAGTATAATAAGAATATGAAATATATCTATGTTATTATATAAAGGAATTTTCACGACATTTTTATTTTTATTTTATCTTTCAAGTAATTATTTTTTTAAATTAAAATAATTACATGTTAATTTCAATTTAACCGTTTTGTTTTTTTCTTACAATTATATCTTTTAGGTAATATTTTTCAAATTGAAATAATTATCTTATTGTTTTTATAGTAACCGTTAATTTAAATTTAACTATTTTTTAAATTAAAATAACAAATTTATCATTTTTATGCAAACATTTTCTTTGTCTTAGTAACCAAACCTCTTCTCTCTATTCCTTTCTTATTTCTCCTTTCCATATCTCACGTGTTTCTAAATATGATCACTCAATGAGCACCTTAATATCATTTATGCTTGATAAAAAAATCAAATAGAATAAGTTTTTATATAGTTTCCTTCTTTTTTTATTTTTGAATGGTTTTAGTCATCGATCTTAGTGAGGTCAACTGAGATAAGAGATTTTCTCAACTTGTTTTACCATGTATTGGACTTTTGTCATGTTTGGATACCTTGCTCTAGGTCTTTAGTTTAGAGTTATCTTGTTTCTTGAATTGTGGGATTTAGCTATGAAGAAAGTTATTCTCAAGTAAGGGAAGTTAGCAAAAGTTATATTACTATTGATTCAAATTATGATGATGATGATGTTGATGATAAGATTGTGATAAATAAATGAAATACTAAATTTTGTTTATTGAGTAGTTATTTACGTTGTAAATTGAGTTAGTCTGCACAATTTGATTAAATTGATTTATGACTAGCATTAACTTTGTTCTAATATAGTACTTGACATGTGAACCTCTCTCATGTTCATGGTAATTTTCAGGACAAAAATGGGAAAATCTTGCCTACTTTGCGCAGAAAATGGGATAACATCATGTATTATATAAATGAAGACTATAGTGGAAGGGAAAATGTTATGAATCAATGTCAGATGCCCATACCATTTAATATGGAAACAGAGCAAGCCGCTTATGTTCCCCATTAGATACAACTTCACTCGGTTTGCCATCACATGAAATGAACTTACCCCTAGATTAAAGGTCCCTTTTTTTAACTCATTTTATCTTGTATAGGTAGTTTATCTTCATATTCTTTTTCTTTATAGTGGAAGAATAGTCTGTATTTTCAACTCTTTAACCCCATTATGAGAGTTGTGTTCAGTAAGGACTTCTTGTGATCATTTTTGTATCATGGAAGAGCTATAAAGTATGAAACATTTGAAATTTAACATTAAAGGTTCCATGATTTGGATGATCGAATCCATGGCATTCATGATCTACTAACCTCGTACCACAATAGAGACAATAATCAAGATGACTTATTGGGTTGGCTTTAGGATCATGCATTACATCTTTGGTGCTGCATTTCTATTTTATGAGTTCTACCAATATTTTAGTCAGTTGTTTTTAAATATAAGCATGTTGATTGTATCATTTTTAAAGTTTTTATCTTTTTTATTGTTGGTTCTAATTCCCTGTTCGTGGTTTTCATTAATAAAATTTAGTTATTAATCTAGTTCTTGTCTGCTTTAATTTTATTTGATGAACCAAAGAGGGAGAAAAAGTAAGAAAAGTAAGGATTTGGAAAGCTAACATAAGACAAATTAAGGAATTGGAGGAGAAAAATTAATGAACTATATTCTGATATAACAAACCATACTAGTAATAGGTGAAGTATGTGTATATGTGTGTTTGTTATCTTGTGTGCACTATTTTTATTGTATATTTTAGATTCACAAGCTTGACAACAATGGAAGACCTTTTCACCAAAATGGATGTTGCTTCGTCAATTCAATGGATATTGGCTTCATCACATCAATGGGAGATTGTTAGTACAAATGACTTTGATGCATGGATATTACATGAAGATATTGCATAGTAACTTGATGAAGATATTGCATAGTAAATTGATGAAGACTTGGTAAATTGATGAAGACTTGATAGATTGATGAAGACTTTAAGAAATGTTGTGTTGATCAAGCTTGATATGTGCTTAATCTAGCTTACACGTGAAGTGTAAGACTCGGGAAATAAAATAATTATAATTCTAAGGTGATATTGGACGTGAGGAATATTAATTGAATTAATACGTAAGGTCATAAACAAAAGTGAAGTGTAACACAATTGGTTAGAGCCTTGTCGTAGGTTGGTAGTCAAGGGTTCAATTCCTAATATGTGTATTTAGAACAATTTTATTTTTTTTAAATATTGTTTTGTCTTAGGGTGGAGGTGCTTAGGTGTGTTTAGGAATGTATTGAATGTGTGGATATACTGTAATGTTGATGTGCGTGTTAAATGACAAGAAAAAATGATGGCTGATATGGTTTGGAGTCTTGCTCGAGTTTTGGGGGTTGTGTGTTCTAACCTTGGCTAGAGCAAAAAAGGTTGAAATTGTTTGTTTTTTTGGTACATTCGTGGTGCTAAAATTGGGGTTTGGGGGAGAGAGAGAGGAAAAGGCAACATATGGAAAGGAGAGAGTAGAAATATTTTGTAAGTGAAGTTATTTCTTTTTATTTGTGGTGGGAAAGGTGGTAAAATGATGTTTCTTTTCCTTGTGGATCGTCAATCTTGATGGATTGGAGAAATTTTAAGAATATAATTTGGTTGGTGTGCGGGCGAATGCATGGTGTATTTTGAGATTAAAATTTTTTTATCGTCTTGTATTGTGTTATTGTGGTGGAGACTATAGTATGATTGGTTTCTCATAACCTTTTTTTGGAACTATGATATTTGCAGTGGAGACGAAGGCCATTGAGAGGTAAGTTGGTTGGTTTGATTATAGTTATGGTGTGTTGATTTTCGGATTTTAAAAGAGAAGCAAGAAAATCACATGGAGCATGTTGGTGTAAATTTTTATAGTAGGAATTTGATGGCTTTGAACTTTCGCATATGGACATCGAAAATACTCTTAATAAGTTCTATTAAAGAATTTTTTTTTAGAGAAATTATGCATGAGAAAAAATGGCTTTTATGGTGTATGGTATTGAGTTTGAGTTGGAAGAGATTTGAGGTTAGTGTGTGCAATGGTCTCGTTGTTTTGGTGCAGTAAAATATGCAGTGACACTAAGAAGTCATGAGGTTGTGTTAATGTTTTGAGTGAATGTAGTGTTTAATTGCATTGGGGGTGTTGTGTTGGTGAATTAAGGGTATGAAATGGAAGGTTGGAAGGTAAGGAATAGAATATTGTGAAGTTTTATGCATAGTGAATGTACTTTTGGTAAATTATGTATGTTTTGGGTGCCTTTGAAATGAAAAAAACTTGTGTTTCACACTATTTTTTCATTTTTCTTGGTAGGTTTGCTAGAAGTCTGGCGTTGAGCGCTGGTTCGGGGCATTAAGCATTCTATTTTACGAGAGGTTTGGCCCTAAGCATTAGCTTTGGTGTTGAGCGATGAGTTTATGAGGCGTTGGGCGCTGAACGCTGGCCTTCTAGCGTTGGGCAGTGGTTTTTACGAGGCAAATTGTGTTGAGCGCTAACACTGAGTGTTGGGTTGTCTACTTGTACTATTTTGCTTGGTTTGAATGATATTGCATACTCTAAGGTGTTAATGCATATATATTATGGTTGGTGTGATGCTTTGTGAGGAATATGTGTCATGACATGATGATAATGCGTGGTTACTTATATGATTATAAGAATTATATGAACTTAAGTATGGTATGGTATGAGGTGATATGATTGATGTATGAGCATGATGAGACATTGTTATACTTGGATATGAATGTAATGGAAGGTAACCCTATGTGATTGTATTGAGGGTGCACTTGGTCAGGGCTCTCGATACGAGTAATGAGAAGTTATATACTTTATTGGGGCTCGACAAAAGTAATGGGAGATTATATATCTTGCCTAGGCTTTTGACGTGAGTAATGGAAAGTGATATACTTCAACGAGGCTCGCTATGAGAGTAATGGGAAGTGACATCTTTGGTAAATTGCGTAAGAGAATTGGTTGGTGGTTAATTATGAGATAATACCATTCTGTTAAATATTACTTGGTGGTAATATGTGGATGAGTATATGTTGTGGTTTTGAGAACGTGTGACAGTTGATAGTTGATTGAGGTATAAAATGTTGTGGTATTGCTAGGCGAGTTGTATGTTAATGTACATTGTTATGTGATATGTTACGTGGTTAGCTCACCCTTGCATGTTTGTGGTTATGGTTTCCACCTGCGATGGTCATATAACTTGTGTTATACGAGAGTAGATGGTGATGTAGATACAGTTGAAGGAGCCTAAGTTGTGAGGAGCTTGTAGGGATGCTTTGGGAGTTTTTTTATTTATTTGAAATTGTTCTTTCGAATAAAAATGTAATCGTTAATCGTTTAAGTTTGGACTTGAAAGACTTTGTCTTAAGTTTCAATGTTTTTTTTACCCAGATGGTGGTTGAACAATGGTTGTTTTAGAGAATAAAATGTTTCATCGAAACTTTTGACAGGTATTATTTTGAGATAAAATAATTGTGAAAATTTCTATCTAATATGATGGTATCAGTGGTTGTATTAGAAGTTTTGGGAAAAAAATTGCACATGTGGCATCTCGAAAGGGGTGTTACATGAAGTCACTGAAGCTTAGAGATTGGAGCTTAACATCAAGACAATTTCACATAAAATAGGTGTTTTGTGTTTGGTTGTAGTCTTTTAGCTTGTTAAACGAATTTTTAACAGGTTAATTGGTTGGCTACTATAGTTTTATTATTAACATTGTCAATAAGTTGAATTATCATTCAATAAGCTAATTTCACTTTGGTCTAGATACATTTATAGTTGTAGCTCTTGAGAGGTAGGAATGAGTTATATATGACAGGTGCAATGTCTCTAGTCTACTCAGTACACAAGTGCTTTGGAGGTAGAATCAAATGTTTATGTTATGAGTGAACCATAAGAGTTGAGTCAAGAGTATTCTGAATTTGAGTTCATGATTGTATATTGCAGGTTAAATGTGAGCAAAAGATGATGTAGGTGATGGTTGTGAACAACAATGGGGTTGCAAACTTTTCTTTTTTTTTACTAATTAGTTAGATTTTATATATATATATATATATATATATATATATATATATATATATATATATATATATATATATATATATGCGTGCATTATAATAAAACGATGTTAGCTAGTGATACAGAAAAAATTGATTATTAGTTACAAAAAATAATAATATTTGAATCAATGGCGGGTAAGAGAAAGAAGAAAACGTTTAATATTTTTACGTTATAAATTAACATGATATATTTTATTTACTTTTATAAGAATTATTTAAAAAATATATTTATTGGCAGAACTTTTTATATTATCAATATAGATGATTGAACTCGATTGCTTATTCTTTTGAAAGAACTCTACTATTTGTTAGTGAGTATAAATTTAAAAAAGTTTAAGTGATCTAACTTTTCAAAGTGTAATGTTTTCATACCTTCTTCTAAAATATGATCAATATTAATCTGAATATACGGTGGTTTTTTATTTAATAAATCATCGAGTAATTATAATTTAAAATTAAAAGTTGGTATTTAATCCTTATTAATAAATAAAAATATTTTCACATTGTTTAGTCTTATTATTAAAAAAATGAAAATTAGACATGTGCATGTTTAAGTTGTGAAGAAAAGCGTGAAAAGGAAAAAAATGAAAATAACATATCATGCATGCAAGGTGTTTGAAGTGTTGGTGTGTTCTTGTACGTGCCCCCACAAAGCTTTCCCCTCACGTGATTACATAAAGGATCTTTGACCAATCTTTTTCCCATTAATCATGTGTTGTTATGATTCACACACTTCCATTCTCACTACTGTACACATCCTCTGCTTTCTCTTTCTCCTTCATTTCACTGCCATCAAAACCATTTCCACAATTCTTTATTATATATACTATCCAATTTATTTAATTATTAATTAATTATTTTTTAGGTGAAGTTTGTGAGGAGTAATTCTTCCATGCACGAACCTAACATCTCACATGTTTACATATACTATAAACACATGTACAAATATAAGTTAAAATTATTTAATACTTCTTATTTTATCTCATTTCTATTTTGGTGAATGGGTTCAAATAATTAATGTTAACATGGATGTTACAAGGCACAGGCACGCTTGACGTAACAGTTGAGTATCTGATCGTGACATGTAACAACCATTTTAAAATTTAATTTATTTTCAAGAATAGTAATAATATATATTATTTATTAAGATGCGTTTTAAGTAATATATTATTTGTATCAGTTTTAAACAAAATATTAACTTGGTTTATCTCCTGAGTAAATTAAAAATAAAATAATTCATTTTTATTATGATTGAAAAAAATATGTTACTAAAAGGAACTAAATGGGACTGAGTACATGGAAACAATTAATGGCTAATTGCTATAATTAACATCAAATAACGCAGTTTTGTTTATTTTGTGTGGTGGGAGTGCTCCAAAGGAACAGGGGATGGGCTTAGATGATTTTATTTGTTATTTTTAATATGAAGGAATTCAACCTTATAACAATTATTAGATTTTTCTTTTTGGAGATAATGTCTTGTGAGTATGTGGCTTATTTTAAAAATAAAAATTCCCATCTATATATACAGGCTGGTTTTCTTTTTAATAACATTTTTACAATTTTTTTCGAAAAAGTAAAAGTTAGATTATTTATTTAATATTATTAAAACCAGTCTTGCAAAACTTCTCTTAAAAATTAGTTTAAAATGTTTAAGGCTCTTATAAATATAGTGCTAAAAAGTTAGTTTTAAATGGGGACAATATAAATCATGAGTTTAAAGTCTATTATCTAATTATTATCAACTTACTTCATTCCTTATCATCGTTAGATTCTACTAGGTCATCGTCATCGGAGCTCACGCCTACACCACTCCGTTCGACATTTCTATACACCATCGTGAGTGATCCTTACACTCACCTTTCGTCATCAAACCCTCGCTGCAAGCATTCGATTTTTAGTGGATTTAATTTTTGTTTGTTCTATGATTGAGCACCTTTGAAATAAAAAAAAATGTAATGAAAGATATTAGGGCTCAAGGCTCACATTCTCAATGTTTCCCTAACACCTTAAAATAAAGAAAAAGTAGAGCATGATGACATAGACACACAAACGATGATGAGAATGACATGTAGAGGCAGCACCAAGGCACGACGGCGACAAAACAGTGAGTAGAGGGTAGCCCCAAGGCACGATGGCTACAGCAGCTCGAGGGTACGAAAACTAAGCAAGACAAATGCAAGAAAGAGGAAGAACTCTAAGCGTAGTGAATGTGAAGTGAATGTTGCGCAAAGGTGGGAAGAGAAAAATTCAAGATATTATGTCAATTATAAGGTTCAACCGGCATAATATCTATTTTTAAATTAAAAATAATATCATAAAGTTGTATTTTATTACAAAATTATGACTGCACCAAATTTCTGTCAATTCTAGGCATAACTAACATAAAAAATCTTTTAATTTATTAAAAAATTATCACTGCTCCAACTTTCTATACATATTATAGCTAGAATTGATATAGAAAAGTCATATATTTTATTACAAATTTGTTATCACATCAACTTTCTATGTCGATTCTAGTTACTAGCATATAAAGTCTTATATTTGTAGTTTTGTCGCTACGTCATTTATTATGTCGGATGGATTATAACTGATAAAAATTTATGTTTACGTAGTGTCAACATATATTTAGACAAAAATAAAGATACAATAAAATATTTTATTAAGAGATTGAAAATGTTTGTATTTATAAAATAAAATATTTAAAGTTTAATTAGATTTTCTGAAAATAATATTAGATTAGATATGTTGAATAATTTTGTAAAGATGTGTTGAAGGGTTGGAGAAAGAGAGCGTGGTATACATGGTGATGTAGCATGGTTTTAGGGCATGGATCCACACTTATCGGTTAATGATTTTGCTGAAACTAAGGTAGGCGTTCCATCACTTCATTGTCTGGTTGAAGATGATGTGATGATTTGTTGAACAGTAATTGTATCAAATAAAGACACACATCGTGAAACAAAAAGGGCAACCATACCCAACCACACAACATCACAACAATTTTCCCCTTCCCCCGCCAAATCCTTGTTCCCTCCTTATACCCCATCAAAAATCAAACTTCCATGCTTCACTAAATCCATATATTATTTAAATTAAACACCATTAAATATTCAATCAACATCGTCTTTCAATAATTTCATATATCTCATTAACACATTAAGTACTATATGCAAATAAATAAATATAAAATAAGTATCTTTACAAACGAATAAATATTGATAATCTAATGTGGATCCATTAGAAATAAAACTTATTAATAATATATAAGTGAATTGTAATTATTATTATGTATCTTAATTTTGTTCAATTAAGTTAAACATACTCTTATTTTTTAAAATTATATCATAATCTTTTAGAATTTAGTTTAAATATATCAATTTTATAAGATTGAGTTAAATATAAATGTTAAAAATCTTATATTTATTAGAAATAATATCAATTTAGAGTTTCATCTAAGTTGATTTTTTGAAAACGAATTTGTCCTAAACTCATTTTTTATGATGGTATCAAAGCATAAAATATAAATAATCCTCGTTTAATAGATTCATTTTATACCGAAAAAGTAGACTTAACTTATTTCTTAATAACAAACTCACTTATTAAGAAAGAATAAGAAGAAAATACATAGTTTAAATAAAAAGGAATTTGGTGATGATAGCATAAATGAGGAGAATTTGATGAAAGTGAAGTGACCTCCTAATAACAGAATAACAATAATATGATAAGTTGGTGCAGTCAACACAATATGATGAGTATCTAATTGAATTGAATACAGTTTATTTAGAAGCAAAGAGAAAAAATCAGCACAACATTAGTGAATCATTAAAAATGATATTCGAAATCATTGAATAGCTGTCGAACATAGAACAATGATAGAGGCTATTTTTGATTGAAGGAAGCAAATGATGAAGTATAGGGTCCTAGCTAGAGATGGAAAACGACGGATACTAATGCTAAGATTGTTTTGTTTGCACTAAAAAACCCAATCACAATACTTAATAAACTCAATTATTTTTTTATTATGCCAAGTTTATTGGTGAACAGTGTAAGTTTGGTAGCTTCCAACCTTTTCATGTCTAAAATAACATGTAAATGATAAATATGTACGTTTGTTGCGTGGCCCTTCCAGTAAAAGAACTAATCAAATGCCATAAAGTCATACAAAATGCAATGCATCTTTTCTCTCCTTCAATATTTTCAAATTTTAAAAATCAAACCTCATCATGCAAATTCTTCATGCCAACTTCCATATGTTGAATATAGTCCACCCAAATAACACTTTAAAATTTATCTAAATAGTATACTCTACCAAATATTAATACATGTAATAAAGTTTTTTTTCTTCGAATTCTGAATTGTATATTATTATTATTATATGATTGGAGAATGACCTCTTCCAACTGCAACTTCACTTTCAAATTCAAAAGCATGAAGTTTTGAAGCACACCTTGTTGCATCGGTGCTTGAATATTAAATCTATGGTCAGAAAGAGACCGTTTCTTAGAGTATCAAGTTGCAAATATTATATGATGATGATAGATATATAAGGTCAGAAATATAATCATTGAGAGAGGAAGAAATAGACAATCTTAATTATTCCGAGGATGGAGCTTCCAGGTTTGATTGTCATCACCGACAACTCAAAAGTGTACTAAAAAAATTAAATTATACATTTTTATAACACTTCCACCAACAGTATACACAAAAATCAACTTAAATGCAATTAAAGGGGATTTGGAATGGAAATTGAAATACCCACTGAATAGGAAAGGATTAGAGCAGCAGATAACATTTTTTATTTTTCTTCCTCTTTTTTATCTTTTAATATTTATGATAGTTATATCAATTTCTTAAATATAAACATCTTTAATTCAGTCAAATCAAACAAATATACTTGGCATATACTTGAAAACCCCTTAGTTCTTAAGTTTATACTTTCATCGTTTGATGTTCTTAATTTTATATTTAAAAAAGTCTTTATCAATATCACAGACCAAACCTACTTGTGATCTATATGTCCAAAAAGGAATTGGTCTCTGATTCTTCATCTAAATAATTGGGGTGGGAGGGTGAATCGACTATGAAGATATATTTTTATGATCAATTTTATTTCTTCATTATTTGTATATATGTTTTATTAGAGTTGAATAGTTGCGAGTATTTAATCGAAAAGTTCATATTTTTATACATTTCAAAAAAATATGTCTCATTGATTTTAATTTGGATTAATATTGATGAAATACTCTACCAGGACATTATTTTTAAACTTTTTTATCCTTTTTACAAGGTTCTATTGTCTCTTGCATTAACTTTCTTTCTTTCTTTTCTTTTTTCCTTTTTGCTAAAATATTTGTAATTATTTTAGTTCACAAATATTATACATAGTCTCTTTCTCTCTTTTATGAAAATTGGAGAATTGCAGGATTTAATTTTAAAATTAAAATTCCGCTATCATTGTTCTGTCTATATAACTATTTAAGACTAATTTTGAAGAAAAAAGGTTTCAATTACAAAAAGCTTAAAAAGGCTAATTAACTAAGTTTGTAATAAATGTGAAATAATTAAATAAATTATTTGTTATGGACAATAACAAATATGTTAAAAAGGGATAATTGGTTATCCCAATCTATATAAAAATAAAATAGTGATATATACTTTTATATATATATATATATATATATATATATATATATATATATATATATATATATATATATATATATATATAAATATAAGTTATTTTTTATTGACAATAACAAATATGTCAAAAAGGGATAATTGGTTATCCCAATCTATATAAAAACAAAATAGTGATTTATACTTATATTTATATATATATATATATATATATATATATATATATATATATATTAAAATAGTTTTTTTTTTCAAATCACTAATTAATTACATATATCTATATGAAAAAAAAAATAATGTTAACAAAAAATTATTCTTAATAAAAGGGTAACAATATAATTTTGGGTTATCTATATAAATTAATTAATGAGATTATTACAGAAATGAAATATATTTTTTAAATATTTAAAGTGAAATATTTTGACTAAAAGTAAGTAAAATAAAACATAAAACAAACCAGAAACTTGTCTGGATATGTTATAATTGTTATCTTACATGAATTTTATTTACTTTTATGTTTTCTTAAAACTTGAATAGGTTGAATGAGAAGATATCATCCATTTAGTAATTATATAAACACGTATCTGCAAACTCAAACACAGATTATGATCACTATTCAAATTAAAATTCTTTGGAATTGTTTCAATTTTTCACACTAAGAACAGATATGAAATTTTAAAGTGGAACCAAATATTGCTGAATGTGATGGATACTGCATTGCATGGTGTTTTTCACGTTATTCTGACAAACACCTTTTAAGTGTATATGAAAGATGTTCGTTTTGTTTTTCATTAGTGTGAATATTTTGATACTGATTATAAAATTATGTTAGTTGTTATCTCAAAATCTAAACTTTTTGAAAGCCAAAACATGACTTCAGTAATTAGTTAAATTGTTTCATTAACACTGATTTGTGGCCTAACTTATGATTACTATTGGCCCTTTGAGGCTATAGTTTATATAAACCTAAATGAACCTAAATCTCATGTCAATATGCATATACATTGACATTTGAATTGTATTTTATTTCACACTAACCGGGTGGTGCTGTTTTTCATTTCTTCAAAATTAATTTATTGTTAAAAAACAGTAAAAAGTATACTCTTATTTATATATATATATATATATATATATATATATATATATATATATATATATATATATATATTTTGGATAAAGTAAACCATAAGATAAAAGATCGATATACCAACCAAAAAATACGCACGTCTTAGTCTCATGATTAAAAATATAACTTTTAACACAAAATACCATTAAAATTACAAACATCACTCTAAAACAAAATATTATTTTACATAATATTCAAATATATTCCAATGTACCAAATAAGGTACAGAACAAGGACACATGCTTCACTCTTTTAAGATAGGACTGTTCAAGGCCTGATATTTTTAACCTGCTAGGGATAGGGTTTAAAAAATATGAAGAAGAAAAAAATCACATGAATTTGACCTAAGTAGACCAGTGTGTTTTTTTTTTTTTTCTACTTTTTCACAAAATAAATAGTTAATGTATTTGTAAAATATTGGGATGTATCTTTTTTCTCTCACTATCTTTCTCTTCACTCTCTTTATAAATTATTCACAATTATAAATTCTTTTACATTTCCTATTCATTCCTACCTATCTCCTTTATCACTATAATTTTCATTTTATTTCATTTTTTTGTTTATATTTTATTTTTTGTAAGATGGAAAGACCTTGTATGAGAAACTACTTTTAAATGAATTAAATATATTTTTTATCTACAAACTATTATAAAATACTGTGATTCACTCCTAAACTAAATTATAAAATATTTAGTTCTTACATTTTATAAAAGCCATGTAAAACATCCTTTTCAACAAACATATAGAAAGTTTTCCATGTAACAAATAACCTTCTGATGTTGTTTGTTGAGATAATTTTTTACATAAAATTTAATTTATACACAAAACACAATTTTATGAAGGAGGCTTTCCATCATGTAACAAATTACTTCAATTTTTTTTGTTTAGATAATGTTTTACATAATGAAATACTTTAAAATTTAATTTATAGACGAAACACATTTTTTTATAATAATTTATGAAAAAAAAAATATTTAATCATTTTTAATTTATTGTCATTAGCACCCACCAAACTAATGTAAATTAAATTAATATTAAAAATATATATTATTTTATGTCAACTTAGTTGATGCTAATGTACTTTCATTTTAAAAATCATTTAAATAGGATGGTCATTCAAAAGTTGACATATTATTGAATTAGTGCTTATGGTTTTCGAGCAAATTTGACACCATTAATAATATCAAGAGAGACTAGAGGAAGTTGATAATTTTAATAATTAAGCTATTTTATTTGTTTGTGCAAATTTGTGCATTTATGTTAACAGAACTGTAAACTTGGATAATAGTTTAGACGGTTATTATCAGTGATGGAGGGTGTACTTGAATTAGGGATGTCAAAAAAATCAGTACCCGTAAATATCCGCGGATAAAACCCGCAACGGATAGAAAATGGATACTAAAAATTGATACCTGCTACCTGTGGGTACGGGTATTTTTGATACCCGCATGTTAACGGGGCGGGTATGAATATCATAGTATCCGTACCCGTGGATACCCGTACCCGCTAAACTTACACCCCTTGACATTTTTCTTTTTTCTTTCTTTGAAATTGGGCATATACATCAAACCTTATATAGACAATGACGTTTATGGTATGCTTGTTGCCAAATGATGAAATCAAAATAAGAATACATGACACGTGGCAATTGATGTTTATTATTTGTTTATTTTTTAGAATCAATCAGAGAGAATGAATTTGTTGATCAAAACATTAATTAAAGAATTTCCATTGTGTTGAACGTCATTTTATATTTACTTATACAATTATTTGGACTTGTATCAACTTGAGTTTATTTGAACTTTATTTAAAATTTATGACAATGATGTATTTTATTTTATTTTATTTGAATTTATGATTAAATATTTATTTCTAAATAATTTTGCAA
>Ga0209589_1006589_pt1 | contig 19115 bp, 7 predicted proteins | sample CowpeawhiteBW_FD_187525 | JGI IMG/M metagenome (GOLD analysis project Ga0209589, IMG submission 187525) | Root nodule microbial communities of legume samples collected from California USA - Cow pea white BW (SPAdes) (version 2) | ecosystem: Host-associated > Plants > Roots > Nodule | place: USA...
TCAATTCCGTATTCGTTGTGAGACGACTCAGGGTTATCTTAACCCTAACTATTTTCTTCACTACAAACTGGCAATACTGAAGTTGCTAAAGTAGTGGTAATTTGATCGCCTAACGACAGCGATATCACCTCCTCAGTGATGAGCTGACGAGTTTGGTAGTCTTGGGACGTTACGAACCATGTTCGTATTTGGGAACTCCACCTGGCGTTACGGTATATGATCCGTAGCATGGTTTCCCGCACGTGCTCTATCGGTTGTGGCCGATAGGTTTGGCAACAAGTCATCTTGGAGTGGTCACTGGAAGATGTAGAACGCGAATAACCTGTTTGTGGCCAGGTGGAATGAATTAGATGGGTTGGAATTCAAATGGGATGAATGTTTTGCCTATATATATGTGTGTTGTATATGTGTATGCTCTTTTGTATGTTATTCTGTTAAGCTCACCCTATCTGCTTGTGATTGGCGATGATCGTGTGCGCGATACGCGTGAGCAGATGATGTTGATGCAGGTGGTGCTGGTGAGACTTAGCCTCGGAGCGGGGATAACATTGGATTTAGCCTCGGAGCGGGGATAACATTGGATTTTTCATGTTTACGTTTTATATCTTTGGATTGTAATAAATTGTTCGGATACTTTATTAATATAATAAAGTTTTAAATTTCCCGCATTTTGGGAAATGAGGTATTATTAAATTAAAATGTTTATTATTTCTTTATTTATTATTAAATTTGTAATATCCTGACAGGATGTTACAGAAAACGCCCCTACTGCACAGGGCTAAACAAATACACAATCATATGTGTTTCAAATAATATGTGTTTCTCTCCCGAGATACAACAACCCGTCAGATGGATTAAGTGCAGCAAAGGATCTCCGAACCTTATGAACACCACTGTCTTACAGATAATATAGAGAAGAAAGAATAACACTTTTAAGAAAAACTCTAGTGTTTGTTGTCTCTGTTCTTGTTTTGTTGTTGTTTTTCCCCCGTGTACCTAGGTGGTATTTATAGGTAGCAAAAGGAGACAAAGGAGTAAAGTGTAATAAGAATATAGCCGTTAGCCATAAAAAATATTAACCCATAAATTAAAGGTCTATAAAAATATGAGTAACAGTAGAATTTTTATTTTAATTATTTATTTTTTTAATTATATTTAAAATATTTCTAACAGATTATATGTATTCGGATAATTAAGTCTTAGAGTCTTGCTTGTTTACTCTCACATGATTGTTTGCCTATCTTGTTGCATGTTTATGATCTGTTTTAAGTATTTGCGTGCCATAACAGGTTAAAATGATTTATACTCTAACTTACGCTTTCTGTTTGCTTGTGTGTTTTGGGTGTGGTTTTCCTTTTTGCAATGATCATCAATTTATTGATGTGAGCAGATGTGGAAATCCCTAGTGGTCACCAGGGTGATGGAAACTCTGTAGTGTAGTCAGGCTATGGTTGGACCTCATTCCTTCAAGTACTCTCTGTAGGCACCGTTACCTATGTATTTTGGTCAACAGTCAAACTATTACATTTTGTTTTATTAATGGCATCATGGTGTGCTTTAGTTTTCTCTTCGAGTATATTTTGGATAATTATAATGGGTGATACTTATACTCCATAACGTTGCTCTTTATATTATATTCTATGTGACGTTGCATTTATAGGATTTATTCTCTATGAAATGGGACATTATATTAATAATAATAATAATAATAATAATAATAATAATATTAATATTGTGCCAACATACCTTCTTATACTATGTATTCTTCAAATGTACATTGTCGAAGAATATCATGGAATAATAAGAGTATTGAGATTTGGTATAGTTACAGTTAATACGAAGATATCAAGTTTCGAAATATCTCCGGGAGACCGTATTGGGTTGTATTATTTTTAAAATAGTTATTCTAAAAAATTTAAATTCAATATATTTAAAATTACAAATTTTGATGACAGAAAACTTGTCACCCAATTCAATCCAAGCTAAAAAAAAATTAATTTAAATTGGGTCTAAATAATAATGCATAAATTTAATCCAATGTGAAATTTTTTCTATAAGATTGATGATGATGAATTTGTATAAATATAATTGGGTTAAGTATGTTTTTAGTCCTTGAACTTTGATCAGAAATTGGAATTCATCCCTAGTCGAAACTTTGATAAAATTTGGTCCGTAAACTTTAAAAATGAATGAATATAGTCATTTTAACTCAATTACGTTGACTTTTTTCAACATGTCGAATGTGTTTCATGTTAATATTGGAGTTGTTTATGCCGTTTGACACATTCTCGACTCAATATTTACTGAGAAATGCATTCAAAATCTAAAAAAAAAGTTAACAAAATTGAGTTAAAAGGACTATATTCATTCATTTTTTAAAGTTTAGGGACCAAAATTTATCAAAGTTTCGGCCAGGGACGAATTTCAATTTTGGGTCAAAGTTCAGGGACTAAAAACATACTTAACCCAATATAATTTATATATATGACTGATTTTTCAATGGTTCAGTTTAATTTGGTCCGGTCAAATTATTAATCACGTCTCTAGTTTCTTTTTCCTTAATAAAAAATGTAAAACGAATTTAGAGTATATATATATATATATATATATATATATATATATATATATATATTTCCTTAGTTAATACCATAATAACAAGTAATAGCATGGGGACCAACCTATTAACTTAGTGGCTTTTTTTTCTTAACTTCCGAAAGATGTCTACAAAAATTGTAGGCTATATTAACATCTCTAAGGTAAACTATATAAATTGTTTTGTTCTTTTATGTAATTTGCTTCCCTTTTTGCCAAATCTAGTTAGACCTAGCCTAATATTATCATGTCAATTCTCAATTGCTATATCAGGGTGTTACTCTTCAATTGGTTCTTCATTATTTTATTCTTACAAACTTTTCATGTCCTTCAATTGGGTGTCACTATAAGTTATGATTTCATTTATTTAATACTATAAACTCACACACACACACACACTAGATTGTGTGGGCTGGGTTTACCAGTGGATAAGTGCCATTGATTAAAAGTGAGTTCAAAAGAAAAGCAAGAGACTACTATTATAGGGTAGTTCAATCGTAATTATTTTAACTCTCATTGTCAGTAAACTTACGGAAATCTACATTTGTGCATGTCTTTCTTTTGATCGGAGTAATGTGTTATGAAAAATCTCCTTAATGAGATCAAAAGACATTAGATTTGTAAAAGACAACACCACAAATAAGGAAAAAATATATTAACTTGATAGATCCTTTAAGATAAATTTATATAGGAGATGCAACATCAAACACATATGAGTTGAATTTATGACGAGAAATAATAAAGGGATTTCCTTTTTAGTTTCTATATTTCTTTTCTAATTTTACCCTTTAAATATTTTTTCTTAAATTAAAATAATTATTTTATCAATTTAGTTTAAGTAACGGTTTCTTTAAATTTAACCATTTTTTTATTTCACATTTTTTTTAAATTAATCACTATAAAACTACAAACAAACTAAATAAAAAATTATTTACAATAAAGTTATAAAAATTATTTATATTTAATATTATAACTATAACAATATACAATAATAATAATAATAATAATAATAATAATATTTTTATTAATTTTTATTAATATAAAAGAAAGTGATTACACATACGAGTTGTAACATCTCATTCAAGATGTTACTAGAAAGCTATAAATCACTCATAAATACAAAACATTTCATCTTTGATACCATCCTAGTTGAAATAGGAACCTAAAAAACTTTTAAGTTATAAATCAATTGTTCAAGGTTTCGTATAACAAAACCTAATAAAATCTCATCATAACTTGAAATTTCCCATAATTTGTTTCTTAACTCGATTTGGAGACAAAATCCCAATAAACCCTTCAAATCCTTTGATAAAATCTTAAAACTTAGAACATTTGTTTCATTACAAGTGAAAATTCAAGAAATTTCTAAGGCTTTTCAAAACTCCTAACATTTCCTCGATGTATCTCTTTGCACTATGATTCTCAACTGCATCTGTATCAACATCTACTCCTGTATAGTCGCGCAAACACAAACAACATGCAAGGGTGAGCTAACAAGATAAAACATTCATTAACAAAGAAAAGGTCTTTTATGTCTGACATTTTGGGCTTTTCACGTCTGATTCAAGTCAGACGTAGAATCGGGAACCGTAAATTTATGTCTGATGAAAAACCATACGTGAATTTACGTTTGATGAACACAACCAAATGTGAGTTAACGTCTGACGCAAACAAATAGATGTCAATTTACGTGTGTTGGAATCAAGCAGACGTAAAATTTGCCCTGTCTTACCACCCATTTAGGCGTTAAAGTTTATGTCTATTCTTTGACACTACACGTAAATTAACATTAGTTAATGCATTGTCGGGCATAAATTTACGTGAGTTAATGAACAAATAGACGTAAATTTACCAGTTCTTTTTTTAATATTCGTTGTGTTTTAGCAAGAAACCAAAACTTAAAATCCTGCAAAAGTCCAAAACAACATATATCTTTTAACTTATGAATTTAATAGTACACTTAGCATGTCAATATACATATAAATAATTAATAAAAACAATTACAAAATGAAAGTAAAAAACTACTTGAAACCTAAACTGCTTGCAATTATTTGAGGAAATAAGTTGAACACTCTCTTCTTATGTCCTACATGTCATCTTTTATCAATGTTGAGGCATCATTGAAGTCCTAAAACAATAATTCAATGTTAGCATGTGTGAATCCACAAAGCATACAATTCATGAACAAGTTATAAGTGTTTACAAATATACCTTTGTCCAATCATCAACAACTTCTGTCATAATTTTAGTTTTAATCCAATGCATCACATAATATTCACATTCAAAAGAACTATTTTCCTATTACAATAAAATAACAAAGGGGGAAATTATATTGACATATAACTTGTATAAAAATTAATTAACTTATAGGCATGATTCCTAATATTTAGAGTTATAAATTGAACATTTTTTTTATCTCTTGTTCAGTAATTGGTTTGATGTTGTCATAACATTAGTTAAATTGAAAACATGTTACTCATAATTGTTATATACTAATTGGATGTTATGGAACTTGTAACATTACCCATGTAGAAAGTCCTTCTTGTCATGGCTGGGTTTTTTATGAATGGAGAAAAACCAAACAATTAGGAACTCATCAGGATTCATGACTATTAATTGTCAATGACACCTATAATGATTCAAAATTGGTTAGTTCATTAATTACCATAATCTAAAAATAAAATCTCACTAAGTAAGACTAACCCTTCAATGTAGGGAGCCAAGAAAATACACCTTCATGAGGTGGTAATCCAATCTACCATATATTTTCTGGATTAATTTGTGTTGCCAAACAATTGAATGCTTTGGGGCTAAAAAAATCCATACACTTCTGACCAGCCTAGGTCCACACTCAATGCGTCATAACAAAGAAATGAATTATACGTTGATGTGTCTTGAATTTAGTTAGTTTTCATTAGTCAAAGTGTTCATTTTTTCATTCTAGAATAACTAATTTGAGCATATTGAGTTAGATTTCTCACATAGGGTCATTTTCACATATTCATAGAATTAGTGTTTGTAGAGTGTTTTTAAACATCATTTGAGTGTGGTTGCATCATATTTTGAGTCATGGGGTATTAGATTAGTCAAACCTAGTGTTAAGAGTCAAATTTTGCACATTTAGCTTTTAAACCATGATATAGTTGACTTTAGAGTTGACTTTTTGAAATTCTTCCAAATTGAGTGATTTGATCTTGTGGAATCATTATAAATGCCTAATTACACTTGTTGGAAATGGTCAAACACCAAAATTTGAGATTTAGGGCCAATTAAACAAAATTCTTAGTTTTCATGTTTTTGATCATTTTAACTTAGTTGTTCAAGTAGTGTCTAAGTGGAGCTAATCCTTTCACTTGAGTTTTTGATCAATTTGCAGTTCCTCTATCATTAGGCATGGTTTAATTGAAGATTTGAAGGCCTAGAAGTTCACATAGTAGCAAGGTCAAGTTGGTGGCAAAGCATGAAATGTGTAAAAGTGGCATGTTTAACCTTAGAGTTGACTTTTGCCATTTGAACCCCAAATCAAAAGCCAATCATTTGGAGCACTTTAGGACACTAAATGTGACTTGTTTGGGCCTTGGGATTGCCAAAAATATGAGAGGTGGCTTAGTGTAAGGTAGGTTTTAAGGTAGTTTTAGTGAGGTTTGGGCTCATGCAGTAGACTCGAAATTACCTCTAAAATCACCCATTTTCACTCCACTTTTGCTTTTAAAAGCTTGGATAGCTCAAGCCTTGGTGAGAGGAAGGTTAGGGCAACTCCTTGTACTCATTTTTGGTATTGTAATTTGGATTTGAGCTTCAATGAATGAAAATTTCATTACTGTTCATTTGGTATTTGGTTTCATAATGTTCATCATCATTTTCCATTAAACCACCACCTTGGCTACCACTTTTTGAGCTTGAACTCCACCTTACCTTACTAAATCTAGGTTCTAGAATCAATTCTATGAATTGGTGTGTCCAAAAGACCTCTATACATCATTTTTTCAGAGTAAACAAGATGAATGGGTTGGATTCAAGACCGATGGTAGTAGTCAAGCTCATTTCACTCATATTTCTCCAGTTCATTACACCCTTGCTAAATTCTTGAGTTTATTTTCATTCCACCACTTCACACACATCACTTTTAAGTTCTTTAACTATTTGCAAGTTTAATTTTGAGTTTCCATCATTAAATCACCAAAACCCCAATTTCGCACCATTTTCACATTCACACACACACACACCACTAGTTACTATTCCATTCGATTTCTCACTCATTTCTTAATCATTTTGAGTTCCGTAAATTCGTGCACACTCCTAGGATGATTCCCAAGTTATTCAAACCATCATACACCCATTTCCATCACCATTTCATCAATTCACGTTTTTTTGCATAATTCCATACCCATGTCACTATTACATTTGAATTTAGCATCATTTTCGTTTTTTGATTCAATTTGTGGTTTCTTTTAGCTCCTATTTATGCTCCATAAGTTATGCATCAATAATTTCACAATTCTATCCACAAATCACCAATTTCGAGTCACCCTTCACTTCCCGTTTTTCGTTTCTACATAATTTTATGGTTGCATGATTTTTGCTGATTGTTGTTGTAAATTGATTTGGGGGTTTCATTCTCTGCATCATGACGAATTGATCGAATTGGTAGAAATTGTGTTTCTACTAAAATTTGGGAATGAAGGTTCATGAAATTGGGAACTTTGTGGTGTAGTGCTCCAAATCGAGTAATTCTAGTTTTTAAATGTAGTTAATATCATTTATAATCATTCTGCTTCATTACATTTTTAATTGTATCATCAAAAGATCTCAATCCGAGGCTACCATTCACTTTGCTCAATTTCGAGTTTGATGAATTTGGACCAATTTAATCATTGCAGTAGCCTACTTTTTATCATTAAACATGTTTTGAGCATTTAGGATTAACTAATTCATCATTCCCTACCATTTTGTGCATTACATGTCATGCATTCATGCATAGTTCATAGGATTTTTTGCATTTGATGATTTTGAGTTTTCTGTTATAAGTGTTATTTTGGAATCAATTTCCCCACCACAATTCAACTACAAATATCGCATTCGACATTAGCCATGTCCACGGATAGATTCCCAAGGTTCTCCGTGTACTGCATTTTTAAAGGGAAATTAGATTTGACTGAGTCTTTTAGGCAACAAAAAGGCTCTATCATATGTTAAGTTCAGTAATTTTAACATAGTACATACCTAAGAATTGAATTATAGAATTTTCTTCGCCTCAGTTACGATTAGTTAACGTGTTATTTTCCAGAAGCATCTCCTTCATTAACTTAAAAAATTTTGTGAAACTCTTATCGGTCCATCCATTTCTTGCTTTTAGATTGAACAATTTCAAAGTTGCGGACTATCATGTAAAGTTATTGCATCTAGGGTATAATTGTTCCTCTGAATCAAACTTCAAAGTATCACAAAAAGGAGCTCTTCCAAAATTTTCTTCACCAATATCACCTACCATGTCTTCTAAATGATTGTCCATCCATTCTTCCACATATTCAGTTGTTTGTGACAGCGTAAGATTGTGTAATACTTCACCATGCCGGATCTAAATTGTATATCTCCATACTATATTAAACATGAACAGGTGCTCACATATTTCCCCCAAAGCATGATGTATCTAATTCAAGCAACGAACACAAGAACAACAATATGTCATGTTCGCATAGATAGCATGTTCTTCAACATATTTCAAGAACTCCAAAACTCCTTTTTCATACTCTTCATTAAGGTGACGTGCATTTATCCAACTTCGATCCGTACTATATTGGTAACAAACTCCATCATTCTCAAATTTTTAATTCTCAAAAGGTAAGGCCCTTCCCATTTGGAAAAAAATATTTTTCATAATTCATTAACACAAAGAAGTCTATCATCATAAAGTTTATAAAATTTCGGCAGCATTTCACATTGATCTCCAAAGTACACGAAATGAAAGTGGTCATTCATGGCCATAGTCATGTATGCATACGGAGAACAACACAAAAATGTTAACCAAAATTCTATCAAATCTATACATACATTTACAATGTCCACACATTACAAATTTTGAAAAATAATTTTTCCAAATTGTCTAATCAGACAATTCAAGACTTAATACAAATGAAGCATATAAGAAATATAAAATTATATAAACATTCAACATCTAAAATATCTAATATAAACTAAAAATATAATTTAATCAAATAGCTAATAAATATAAAGTAAAAGATAATTTATAAAAAAAATATGATTCAAACAAAGTCTCTCAACATTGCAAAAATAATGAGACATGACAAAATTAATACAATGGATCAACATGCAATCAACAAGACAAAAATTATGAATACAAATGTCAATCAAAATTAATTTTTATATGTCAAAAATCAATAAAAAATACCTAACATTAACAGAAAACATAAGTAAAGGATTCTTTGGGAGGTCACTCGTCGCACACCACCATGGATGGTGGTTTACGTAGCCGTTGTAGTGTGAGCAAACACTGTCTTCGTCGTCGCTAACCATCGTCCTTCGCCGCCTATGTGCAAATTAGAGGGTTTCAATATTTCGGGAAATGAAAATGGAGGCACACGAAAATGAAATTAAACGAGAAACGAACCTTTGAAATCGCTTTACACCGTCGTCCCTTTTTGCACCACGAAAACCAAAAAAATTGAACCCTTTCACATAGTCGAAGCCACTATAGAAGAATATCTGAAATATAAAATTAAATGTTTACGTTTGATGCCTTAAGGTTAGATGTAAATTTATGTAGGACGGGGTGTAGTCATATGTAAATTTACATATGACAAGGTGTAGTCAGACCTAAATTTATATGCGAACTTATGTAGTCAAAAGTAAAATGTAATATTTATGTCTGACCTGATGAAGGATTAAGTTAGTTCCTTTTATATATTTTGAAAATGGTGAGGAGTTATTTAAGAAAGTCTAGTGAAGATTTCCACTGGACATTACAATAGCAAGCTATCTAGATGTGAAGGTGCACTTCAAAAGACTCTAAAGAAGAAGAGAAATAGACGTAGTTACAAATCAAATCAGAAATGGAAACAAAGCATGTAAATGGAATAGAAGTAGAAGCAAATAAATAAAAAAATTGAAAAGATAGAGAATGGAAATGGAAATGAGGCACGCCAGTCTTAGAGGGGGCATGTTGCCATCCAACTTTTAAAGATGAGTGATGAGTTTCGCCACTTGCATAACAAGATAAAGCTAGTGAAAAGTCCACTCCTTGGAGGAAGAAAAGCTCACGGCAATATGGTTGAACAACAAGTATAACATCTCGACCGGATATTACGGATTTAAATAATAAAATAATGAAATAGTAAATACGAGTCAACTAATAAAACTTCATTTCCCAAAAACACGGGAAATTTAAAACATTTATTAACTCATAATGTATATCAAAAATCAAAAAGTTTAAACTTAATTAAAATACCAAAAACGCATAATGTAAATTGATGCAAAACCATAATATTAACTCCATTACAAATGTCAAAGTCTCGTAATAAGAGTTTACAAAATTATTCTAAAGTCATAAAACATAAAAACTCTGATAAAAATATTCTTCTCCCAAGCTAGCTCCACTCCGACTCTACGCATCACCAGATCCACCTGCAACATCATTTGCTCCCGTGTACCGCGTACACGATCATCGCCAAACACAAGCAGATAGGGTGAGCTAATATGTAAAACAATCATATATACACACATCTATATCTATCATAATCACACCAAAGGAATTTAATCCTTTGATACCATACAACATGGCAACAACCATGTTCACTGTGTTCTATGTCTTTTGATAAATATCTCAAGATGTCTTTATGTCACACCTATCGGCCACAACCGATAGAGCACGTGTGGGAAACTATGCTACAGATCATACACCGTAAGGCCAGGTGGAGTTCCCAATACAAATAACATTTGTACGTCCCAAGACTACCAAACTCATTAGTTATTACTAAGGAAGGCAATCTCACTGGACCCATCCGTACACGCCACTACGTGCACACTCATACTGGCAAAACTCGTCATCCCGAGCCACAACTCAAGAGTTCCTCGTGTTCATCCGCCATTCTGAGCCACAACTCAAGAGACGTCATTCTGGGCCACAACTCAAGGAATGCCACATGCTTAACCCTTATCCCCATCCATAACTCAAAGGATACATTCCGAGGCACAACTCAAGGAACATCAACACCTTTAAGATATCAGTGAAGCCTTGTAGACCACGCACATCAAGCAAGCAAAACCCAAACCTGCTGCAGCAATATCGCCTGGCGCAGCTCATGAGGCGCTAAGCGCTACCCGCTTCCAGATCGCCTGGTGGGGGACGCGTACCACCAGGCGCTAGGCGCCTCTGTTGCCACTATTCTTGCAGGTGTCGCCTGGCAAAACACCTCTTGTTGCCAGGCGCTTTGCATTCTAGTTCTGTTTTGTTTGGTAACTTCCGCATGGCGGAGGCCACTTACTACTGCCGGGTACCACACCGGTACTTGCATAGTACTGGTTCTAGTTTGATTTTAGGGACTAAATTTTGCTCTCTTACTCACATATTCACTCAACCAATCCAGTCTTTATGTCTTGGCTCAATAAAAGCACCTACAATACTCCACCACCACCATAATTACTACACTCAGAATTTCTCATTCAAAGTCATATTCTTAAAATTCTTAGTCACACATAGCCTTAAGTTACTTTTATGCTTTACATCGGTGCTATGAATTCAACCTCACAATTAATTAGGAATCCTACTGGTAATATTCCAGTCTTAATATAGTCTAATACATCTCATGACTTTGATCTATTCTATGGATTAAGATTCAAGTTTATCCATCTAATTTCCCCTATAGGCATTTACGAACTCTTACCCCTCATACCATCATTAAGTCATCCATATCCCAACACTTCATAATTAAAGCTTGGTAACGTTTACCCTAAGTTCTAACTTAGGCCCATCCTGGTAATATTTCTAGTTCTAAAAATTTGTACCTCATGTGATCATGATGAGCTTCCCAACCATCACAGTACAACAAACCCACAAAGCCCGCAACCCTGCTAGAACACCTAGCGGAAAACTAAGTGCCGCCAGGCGGTTCCTATTATTTCAGGAACCCAGAACTCCTCTCAGCACCTGCGAATCCAACCCCTACTATTCTATTTTCAATCAATTTACGATCCAATATGCTACATTCACGTGTTTAGATTCAAGTTGCCTTCATAAAATCCTAAATATATTTAATTCTCCTTACATTACCACTTCACATAGTGTAAATTTGAATATCCCCTAATCATCGGCCCTAAAACACATGTTCATACCATTTTCACTCAATCAAACCCTTAATTACATTTAATTCAGCGGATTTAGCTTCCAATCATCCCCAAATAGTTAATATTGTCTTTTTTCCCTAAACAAAATCAACCTGGAACCCCAAAACACCAAAAATCGAGTCAAATTGACTCACGTCGCCTGGCAGATGTTCATCACCGCCAGACAATTCATCAAATATCCAAAAGCTGGGTTGGCGCACATGTGTCGCCTAGCAATCAGGCTCCTACCGTCAGGCGATTCCTTATTTGGAACCCAGAAAATAAGAAAAGCTATACATGCCACCTGACGACCTTGAATGAGCCGCCAGGCGATTTCTGGAATTTTCCAGAAATTCAGAATTCAAGATATTTGTCAATTAGGAACAATGCACACTCATTTCATACATCAATTATTAACAAATTACATTACGAGTTCAACACCCCTAACCTGGATTCCTTAACTTAACTTGAAATTTGAAGTTGTTCCTTGGTCACCAATGGCCTCCCTTGTCTCTCTCCCAATTCATCTCCTTTGTTGAACTCAAACCTCATGTTTGTCTCTGAATTTTCTCTCCCTAATGTGCAGTACAATGGTAGACTCAAAAAACGCTCTTCCTCACCTCTAATTGGCCTTTTAATTAAGTCTTAATGATGGTTAATTAGCCAAAAACGAAAATGAAGCTTAATTGTCATGTTAATTGTCATTCAATGGTTCATTATGAATTATTTTTCAGCCACTCTTCGTTGCTCTTTGGCCAGCTAGGTTTTCAATGCCCTTTCACCTTCATGCCAAATAAAAGTTTGGCAAAAAAACAAAGTTTAAATTAATTCTACCAAGATTTGAACCCCTAATCATGCCAATGTCAAATTAATGCACAACCATTTAACCAATTCATGTTTCGTGATGATTAATATAATTCTATGATTATATTATCACTTAACATGATCAAGCATATTATCAAAAATAATAATAAATTAAATAAAACACGAATGCATACATAGGACTTGAAGTCCTTTCACACAAAAAAGCACTCTCAACCACTTGAGCTAGTACTTTCTCACGTTACATTAATCAGTATTTAATGCCATAAAGGCTCCCACTATCCGCATTTATTAATTAATTAATTATTTAATTAATTAAATTCCACGGGTCTTACAACAAGTGTATAAACTCAAAAAGATTAGCCCTTTTACATGTAGTAGAGTACCCTTTATATAGATAGTCTTAGGAGTCTCTAGGAAAATAACAAAACTTATAAAAGGACTTATACAAAATAGGATGGTGGTGTGCTCTAGGACAAAGGAAACAAAAGGTACAAAGATACTTTTGTTTTTTCCTTTCCTCTCTTCTCCACCTTGGGTCCACCTCATCCATGCCCTCCACTCATTTTATTTACACCACCGTCACATACATACATACATACATGTATATGATACATCATCATCATCATCATAAGATTAACCATACATCATGATACCATAACCCAAAGATTATTTCTTTGCACTTAAAGATTTTAACATATAACTCACCAAAAATTATGCACAAAATTAAATAGAAACAATAACCATAATTCTGCACCAAATAATACAATAACAACAAAATTTTTAAAATAATAACACCACCACTTTTTAAAACAACAGTAACACCCAATTTTTAAAATAACAACTAGCAACAACCTCAAATTTTTAAAACAACAATATCACATTTTTTTAAACAACAACATTTTAATTTTAAATTAGTAACTCACCAACGCCTCTTAAAAATTTCCTTTGATTTACATAAGACTTGCAAGCAAAAACTTTGTCTGCTCACCAAAGCCTTCGGTTAGAGAACTTTTGCAAAGCTCGTGCCAAAGTCTTATGGCCGAAAGAAACTATTTTAACCTATTGACCAAAGCCCTTTAGATAAAACAACCAATCTAGCTTTACGATTACGAAAAAATATGTACACCACCATCACATACATACATACATACATACAAACATACATACATACATGTATATGATACATCATCATCATCATAAGATTAACCATACATCATCATGATACCATAACCCAAGATTATTTCTTTGCACTTAAAGATTTTAACATATAACTCAACAAAAATTATGTACAAAATTAAACAGAAACAATAACCTTAATTATGCACCAAATAATACAATACCAACAAAATTTTTAAAATAATAACACCACCACTTTTTAAAACAAAAATAACACCCAATTTTTAAAATAACAACACAAAATTTGAAAACTAGCAACAACATCAAAATTTTAAAACAACAATATCACATTTTTTTAAACAACAACATTTTAATTTTAAATTAGTAACTCACCAACGCCTCTCAGAAACTTCCCTTGATTTACATAAGACTTACCAGCAAAAACTTTGTCTGCTCACCTAAGCCTACGGTTAGAAAACTTTTGCTAAGCTCGGGCCAAAGTCTTATGGCCGAAAGAAACTATTTTAACCTAATGACTAAAGCCATTTGGATAAAACAACCAATCTAGCTTTACGATTACAAAAAAATATGTACACCACCATCACATACATACATACATACATACATACATACATACATACATACATACATACATGTGTATGATACATCATCATCATCATCATTATCATAAGATTAACCATACATCATGATGATACCATAACCCAAAGATTATTTCTTTGCACTTAAAGATTTTAAAATATAACTCACCAAAAATTGTGAACAAAATTAAATAGAAACAATAACCATAATTCTACACCAAATAATACAATAATAACAACAAAATATTTATAATAATAACACCACCACTTTTTAAAACAACAATAACACCCAATTTTTAAAATAACAACACAAATTTTGAAACCTAGCAATAACATCAAATTTTTAAAACAACAATATCACATTTTTTAAACAACAACATTTTAATTTTAAATTAGTAACTGACCAACGCCTCTTAGAAATTTCCCTTCATTTACATAAGTTTTACAAGCAAAAACTTTGTTTGCTCACCAAAGTCTTCGATTAGAGAACTTTTGCTAAGCTCGTGCCAATGTCTTATGGTCGAAGGAAACTATTTTAACCCTATTGACCAAAGCCCTTTGGATAAAACAACCAATCTAGCTTTACGATTACGGAAAAATATGTACACCACCATCACATACATACATACATACATGTATATGATACATCATCATCATCATAACATTAACCATACATCATCATGATACCATAATCCAAGATTATTTCTTTGCACTTAAATATTTTAACATATAACTCACCAAAAATTATCCACAAAATTAAATAGAAACAATAACACTAATTCTGCACCAAATAAAACAATAATAACAACAAATTTTTTATAATAATAACACCACCACTTTATAAAACAACAATAACACCCAATTTTTAAAATAACAACACAAATTTTGAAAACTAGTAACAACATCAAATTTTTAAAACAACAATATCACATTTTTTTAAACAACATTTTAATTTTAAATTAGTAACTCACTAAAGCCTCTTAGAAATTTCCCTTGATTTACATAAGTTTTACAAGCAAAAACTTTGTCTGCTCACCAAAGCCTTCGATTAGAGAACTTTTGCTAAGCTCGTGCCAATGTCTTATGGCCGAAGGAAACTATTTTAACCTATTGACCAAAGCCCTTTGGATAAAACAACCAATCTAGCTTTACGATTACGAAAAAATATGTACACCACCATCACATACATACATACATACATGTATATGATACATCATCATGATACCATAACCCAAGATTATTTCTTTGCACTTAAAGAATTTAACGTATAACTCACCAAAAATTATGCACAAAATTAAATAGAAACAATAACCATAATTCTGCACCAAATAATACAATAATAACAACAAAATTTTTATAATAATAACACCACCACTTTTTAAAACAACAATAACACCCAATTTTTCAAATAGCAACACAAATTTTGAAAACTACCAACAACATCAAATTTTTAAAACAACAATATCACATTTTTTTAAACAATAACATTTTAATTTTAAATAAGTAACTCACCAACGCCTCTTAAAAATTTCCCTTGATTTACATAAGACTTACAAGCAAAAACTTTGTTTGCTCACCAAAGCCTTCGGTTAGAGAACTTTTGCTAAGCTCGTGCCAAAGTCTTATGGCCGAAAGAAACTATTTTAACCTATTGACCAAAGCCCTTTGGATAAAACAACCAATCTAGCTTAACGATTACGAAAAAATATGCACACCACCATTACATACATACATACATACATACATACATACATGTATATGATACATCATCATCATCATAAGATTAACCATACATCATTATGATACCATAACCCAACATTATTTCTTTGCACTTAAAGATTTTAACATATAACTCACCAGAAATTATGCACAAAATTAAATAGAAACAATAACCTTAATTCTGCACCAAATAATACAATAACAACAAAATTTTTAAAATAATAACACCACCACTTTTAAAAACAACAATAACACCCGATTTTTAAAATAACAACACAAATTTTGAAACCTAGCAACAACATCAAATTTTTAAAACAACATTATCACATTTTTTAAACAACAACATTTTAATTTTAAATTAGTAACTCACCAATGCCTCCTAGAAATCTCCCTTCATTTACAAAAGTTTTACATGCAAAAACTTTATCTGCTCACCAAAGCCTTCGATTAGAGAACTTTTGCTAAGCTCGTGCCAAAGTCTTATGGCCGAAAGAAACTATTTTAACCTATTGACCAAAGCCTTTGGATAAAACAACCAATCTAGCTTTATGATTACGAAAAAATATGTACACCACCATCACATACATACATACATACATACATACATACATGTATATGATACATCATCATCATCATAAGATTAACCATACATCATCATGATACCATAACCCAAGATTATTTCTTTGCACTTAAAGATTTTAACATATAACTCACCAAAAATTATGCATAAAATTAAATAGAAACCATAACCATAATTATGCACCAAATAATACAATAACAATAAAATTTTTAAAATAATAACACCACCACTTTTTAAAACAACAATAACACCCAATTTTTAAAATAACAGCACAAATTTTGAAACTAGTAACAACATCAAATTTTTTAAACAACAATATCACATTTTTTAAACAACAAAATTTTAATTTTAAATTAGTAACTCACCAACGCCTCTTAGAAATCTCCCTTCATTTACATAAGTTTTACAAGTAAAAACTTTGTCTGCTCACCAAAGCCTTCGATTAGAGAACTTTTGCTAAGCTCGTGCCAAAGTCTTATGGCCGAAAGAAACTATTTTAACCTATTGACCAAAGCCTTTGGATAAAACAACCAATCTAGCTTTACGATTACGAAAAAATATGTACACTACCATCACATACAGACATACATACATACATACATGTATATGATACATCATCATCATCATAAGATTAATCATACATCATCATGATACCATAACCCAAAGATTATTTCTTTGCACTTAAAGATTTTAACATATAACTCACCAAAAATTGTGCAGAAAATTAAATAGAAACAATAACCCATAATTATGCACCAAATAATACAAAACAACAAAATTTTTAAAATAATAACACCACCACTTTTTTAAAATAGCAATAACACCCAATTTTTAAAATAACAACACAAATTTTAAAAACTAGCAACAACATCAAATTTTTAAAACAACAATATCACATTTTTTTAAACAACATTTTAATTTGAAAACAACAATAATGTTAAATTTCTAAAATAGCACCAGCATCCAATTTTTAAATAGCAATAACATTTTAATTTTAAAACAACAGCAAAATTCTAAAACCTCATTTAAGCCATTTATTTAAATCATCATCGAGTTTTTAGAATTGTAAAACACTACATCTTGTAAATAAAACAAAACCCAAAAAAAATAAAGATTTCACTGCATAAATTACTTAATTACATTTATCTTATTTTCTGTATGTCATACTTCAATATAAATTGCAATGAAGAACACTTAATGCAAACCGCATTTCCCATCAATTTCATAGCACAACTTTATAAGTCTATGAACAAGGAAAAATACTCCATAAAAGAAAAAAAAGCAAAGAAATTCTACATACATTGAATTTTAACTCAATATCTAAGTGTAATTTTATCATGACGTAATAATTTAATTTCGTTGTCATTAATCATGTTTATCACCATCCAACATATATTAAAATTCAAAAGATGAAAGATTTTAACTAAATTTTAATTATTATTAATTTGACTTAAATACTAATTTTGTCATTGTTTTCATTGAGTTTTTTCAATGTGGTCATTGTTTTCATTGACTTAAATAATTTTTTTTCAACAATCAAGTTCCAATTTTCATTATTTTTGCTCAATTTAGTTCTTTTTGTTAACACCTTAAATAGTTAACGACATGGGAAAAAAGTATGCCACATGTCAATACATTATTTTTTTTTAAATTTTTTTTTAATTTAAAAAAAATAGTCCACATGTCTAGTCAACATCATGCCACGTGGTAGTGTCTTATATGCAATTAGATTCCAATTTTGCTTAATTTTATTCAGACATGTCCCAATTTGTTTTTTAAATGAAGCAATTTTGTCTCTTTTTAAATTGATACCTGATATCGCTGTCGTTAGGCGATCAAATTACCACTACTTAACTTTAGCAACTTCAGTATTGCCAAGTTAGTAGTGAACAAAATAGTTAGGGTTAAGATAACCATGAGTCGTCTCACAACGAATACAAAAGTGATCTCAAGTATTTGATTCTTAAAAATGCAAAAACTAGCAACCATAAAAATAGGGGGGTTTTGATATGCAAAGAAAATGACACGGAAGATTGTAAACACAATAATAGTAAATAGGACAATTCCACTGCTTTTTCTAAATAAGTTTCTTCATTGGTTATCTAGAGATTAGTGTTAAATTAATTATTGTTGTTGATTTACAAATCAATCAATGTAAAGACTCAATTCATTTGTTGGCATTCTCACTTTTAATCAAAGTAAAGTCTCAATTAAAAGTAAGAATTGTTAGATTGTCCATAGTAAATTCAATCAAAGTACAATCTCAATTAATTTTACTATGCCTAATCATGTCTATTCCTTTGTTTCTTCACCAAATAGAAAACTTAATTAATCAAAGTAAAGTC
>Ga0209589_1006594_pt1 | contig 19108 bp, 5 predicted proteins | sample CowpeawhiteBW_FD_187525 | JGI IMG/M metagenome (GOLD analysis project Ga0209589, IMG submission 187525) | Root nodule microbial communities of legume samples collected from California USA - Cow pea white BW (SPAdes) (version 2) | ecosystem: Host-associated > Plants > Roots > Nodule | place: USA...
ACATTCTTTATATATATATATATATATATATATATATATATATGGATGAAATTGATTTTTTTTTAAAATATTAAAGTACAATAAGTCTAGTATACATAAAAAAAAAACTGAATCATTGTTATAAATATAGAGATAAAAAAATCATTATTATGCTAATTTTTTTTTTGTGCTGATCCAAATCAAATAGAAAAGTGCGTTATAGTTTAGGTTTTTTTTACTCTAAATTAGTGGATATACAGGATATAAACGAAGGATTAACATTAGAAAAATGATTAAGGTTTACTTATATTATGTTTAATTTGTTATTTTAGCAGTATGATTGAGCAGAGAGGTGGTATGGAAAATGTCTTGATCATAAAATGTTAAAATAATTGTTATCTGTAAGAAATAATTGATGATGATGATCCATTGTTGTCTATTTGCGGTTGGAAGGTTGATGGACTCTGCTTATTAGCCCATTATTAACTTATTTCTCAAACAACACTTTAATCCTCAAAAAGGAATCTATAACTATTTCTTTTAACAATTATTATCATTATTATTTGCTACACATGTATTCACTTCTAGTTATCAAGGGTATTATTTCAACACTTTTAAATGGGATTTTATAAACCAGTACATTTAATTATCACGTTAATTACTTATGTAAAAATATACTTATTAATATTCATTTGTTAATGTTTTTAGACTTAATTCAAGTTTTTGTTTGCCAAATTTATGTATCAAATTTAGTCATGGAATTTATTTCATATAATTTCTATTCAAGTATGTGAAATAATAAGGATTAAAAGTAAGAAATTTATTTATAATTTGATGGAGAAAACCGAATGAATTATGGAATGTGAGATTCGAGTTTGAGCAGAAAGTTTTGGTATTTTTTTTTATACTTTTGGTTAAGTTTTTTTTTTTTGGTAAGCAAAAAATTCATTAAAAGAAAATGATCAAGCACAAGCTGTGAAATTTAACCATACTTTTGGTTAAATTTTCCCATTTAATTGACGAATCTTGAATATACGATAATTCAATTTATAAATATTTTAAATAAAAAAAACAGAGAATTTAAGACTTTCAAGTAGAAGAAAACTTCGAGGAGCTAATTTTGCTTAAATTAAAGACTGTAATCTCTGAAAAAAAAAAAATTGGTGAACCAAAAATATTCTCTGTTAAATTTGTAAGAGTAGGATTAAAGATGATAAAACTTATAAATATATATTGCATAGTTAACAAATATTTATTGCATAGTTAACAAATATTTATATATAACTTATTTAGGATGTTATGTTACATTCACTACAATGTACTATTATTATTATTATTTATTTAAAATGGTTTTTTTGAAAAGTCTAGTTAGGAGAAAAGAAATGAAAAAAATATATATTGTCTCACCACTTTTATTGGCTGAATAGAAAAATAAAATCAGAGATACTGTATCCTTTTTTTCTTAAAAGATAAAGCTGTTCATGATAAAAAACAGAGTGGAAAGAGTAAAATACATTGGGTATTATTAGAATGAGAAAATATATCTTATATTTAAATGCTCTGCGATTACCTAAATTTTTCTTTCACATTACACCTATTTTGTTCTTTCTGATCCTGTTACATTCCAAACAGGTAAATTATTGAAAAACAATTAATTATGGTGTAGAAGAATGATTTCATTTCAGTGTGATTTATGACATGGTTGTGGCACTAGGCTTTAGGCATGTGCAGTGTAGCAGTATTTGTATGATATCAGCAACACCATTAACCCAATATAGCAATTTTAAAAGGAATATTTATGCAGTGCAGTGCAACCATCTTCGGCCTCAGAGACTTGTCAATCACAAGCATTCATTCAATCTGTGGGCCATTGCAGGATATAGCAACTCTGCTATTTTCAGAAAAGACAATGAAAGTTACAACATCTATATTTGCGATTGTGTCAGATGAACAGGATAATAAACCTTACATCACATGAACCATTTAATGCAATACTCATCCAACACACAAACAATTTTTTCACCACTTTCCTTCCTCACACATCATCACTCATTTCCTTCCAATCCGGTTCAAATATAGAAACAAAACGATCTCATAATCTAAGATAAGGCCTCAAAGTAGGAAGCAGTTAATCACCTTTTCTAACTCTTTTTTCATCAAATGTTGGAGTTACTTTTTGTGTAAGAAAAACTATTTCTTGTTAAACTCCAATGCAGGCTCACGTAGTATCCAACAGTGTATTCGATTCTCATGTTGCCTATACATGACAATCAAAGTGAAAAACTTTCGCTACTCAATAATCAATCGCATTAACTTCTCTGCCTAAAAATGGAAAATTTACTGTCACAAAAGGGGAAGAGAAGAGAGATTCCAAAAGTTCAAACTCCAGCAGTGGAATTAATTCGGCATTCAAGTACGTGATGTACTTGTGTTTTACATGTTTATTTATATCATAACAACTTGAACATTAGAGGAAAAATGAGAAACAAGTAAAAGCCTCATCATCCTTAGTTTTTTTAAAAAAAACGACCAACCATATAAAAAACCTTGGTCATCGGAGAGGGCTCTGTGTCTGTCTGTGGTGTGTGTTCTTTTTACAAGATACTGTTATTTTGTATTTTGTTTATACAAGAACAAATTTCCTGAGACTAAAAAGAAAGAAAGCGGCACTAGCTAGTGGTCATGTCATGGTGTCATGTGGTTTTTTATTTTAGGCATTTAGAACTGAGAAATGCATCTTCTGTGACATGCAGTAGTGCGCTGTTTCTTTTGCTTAGTCTCGTTTTTCCAAACTTTTCCAATATCTTGAGCGATTTTCACAGCATCAGAAGAAGCACCAGAGAGCCCTCTCTTTGTGAACCCCACAGCGTAAAGTCCAGCATTTCCCTTCCAACCATGAGGGAATGGCATCTTCGGGTATCCATTCTTTGAGAAAAATTCACCTTCCTGCACATAACAAACCACCAACAACATTAATTCATGTCTCAAAAAAGAAGCTTCTAAAACAGCCCCGAAAGAAAGTTAAAAAAAGGACAAAACCAAGTTGCCCCAAAAAGCCTTTCTGAACTGACAATCTTCTGGGATCAAAATATTAGAAAAAGAACATTTTTTTTTTTCAATTTTTTCAAAAAAGATCTAGAACATATTCTCACCTGAAGCCAATAAGGAACGTTACTGCGGTAACCAGTTGCCAGCACCACTGCATCAACATCAAGCTTTTCACCATTGACAAGCTCAGCTTCTCCATTATTGAACCTCTTGACTCCTGGCACCACTTTTATTTCACCGGATCTAATCTTGGCCAAGGCACCAAGATCCAAAACCGGGGTCTTCCCCTGTGTGTTCTTCAGCTCCAGAGGACCCGTTGAAGGCCTTTTCAGCCCCAACTTCTCCACGTTCCCCAGAACAAACCATGCCAGCATCAAGATAAGCTTGTCAACAAGCCAGAGGGGCAGCCATTGCAGCATCATAACCGCAAATTCAAACGTTGATTTCCCAAATACTTCTCTGGGCAACACGTGAACCTATATCCAAAAAAAAACAGAGCACCCCTGTTAGATTCCATCCTCAAAAACATGTTCTTTTATATACCGATGAAGCTAAGCTAGCATGAAAATTAAACTCACCGAGCTGCGAACAACCATGGAAGGAGAAGCATGGTGGTTGCAGAGATCAAGAGAGAGCTCCATGCCGGAATTTCCACAGCCAACAACAAGGACCTTTTTTCCCCTGAAGCTTTCCCCTGACTTGTAATCACAGGCATGGATGACCTCACCTTTGAAGTCACTCAGGCCTTCAATCTCCGGCATCACACACTCGGCATTCTCGCCGGTGGCCACCACGAGCCACCTGCAAATGTACTCGACCTCGCTGCGTGTGGCGGCAGTGGAGGAAACGGTCTTGACCCGCCACAATCCGCTGGTCTCGTCGTATCTCGCGGACTGAACACACTCGTTGAACTGAGGGTTGATCTGGAAGTGGGTGGCGTAGGACTCTAGGTACTCTATGAACTGTTTCTTTGTGGGGTATTCGGGGAAGTCTTCAGGGAAAGGGAGCTTCGGGAGCTGACAGAATTGCTTAGGAAGGTGAAGTTTGAGTCTGTCATAGGTTCGTTTCTGCCACAGAGAGGCTATGCAATCTGCACGTTCCAGAATGACGAAGGGCACCCCTTGTTCTCTAAGGCATGCTGCCGTGGCAAGCCCTGAAGGACCCGCCCCTACGATTATAGGGCCGTTCACCCAAATGCAACGACGAGAGAAGAAGTCTTCGTGGTCCACTAGGCGAAACAAGTTCTCCATTTTTGTGCTGTGTTGTGAAAGTGGTTTGGTTTTGATTGTTTGAAGAAGGTCGAAACAGAGAAAGTTAAGTTGAAGTTGGGTTTAGATATGAAGTGAAACGAGAATGTGAGTTTTGGAATGAATGGAGAATGAGAAGGCATTGAAGAGCTTAAATAGGGGATTGGGCATGATAGGTGCATGTGATGGAGTGAGGGAGTTAATGCTCTTTCTTCTCTCTTCTTCATTAAAATATTATTACGTCATTTTAAAATAATCGAAAAGGCATATTTTAGTTTAGACTATTTTTATTTTATTTTTTAGTTTTAATGATTCGAGTGTTATCACTGTGGTGTTAAACTCTTGAATGTGCAAATATCGTTTTTGATTGTCAAATCATGATAAGGCAGTTGTTTTGGGTATTTTAGAAGCTTGGTTTTGTTTTGGGTATGTCAATACTTTATATATTTTATAGCATTATATTCTGTGCCATTATTTTATTAGATCCTAGTATGTGGCCTTTTTGTTAAAACAATTGAGCGAGGATTGGGAAATAATTATGTGCAATTTATTCTTCCATCATCACACTCGCAGGGGCTTCCTTTTCCTTTTGGATGTATGAAAATTAAGTTAGGTAGCAACTGATGATGGTGTTTATTGATTGGCCTGGCAGGGGTGAATGGTAAAATTGGAAAATAGAAGAGGTCGATTTAGAAAATTAATTTTGGAAGGGAAGGGGTGTTTGGTAATAAGCAAATGTTGAAACATAATGGAAGGAGAATTAGGAGGCAATGATGATGACATGTCATCCCCATCTGATTCTTGGGGTCCACAACAGTGAAAGAAAGCTCAATGAATCAGCAAAATAAATAAAAAATAAAAAATAAGTTGTTATACAGCAAATAACGCGTAAATATTTCTGTACCTCTTTCGCCTGTAGATATTATCTAGGTATAATTAAGTTTGTGTTAGATGTTTTTAATTAAGGTTTTATTAAATTTTTTATATGTTAACTATTTATATTTTATGTTTTTAATTAAATTATTTGATCAATTATATGATGCGATTGTTGTTTTATTTATTTTTTTATATATATTTACAATGTAAGATTTTATTGTTAATATAAAAATATTATAATTAATATTAAATAATAAGTAATTTTTATTGAAAATATGTTAAATAACAATAATTAATATCTTATCAATGGTGGTAATGAAATAATCTTTTAGTTACGGTAGGCGATAGTGTAAAAGTTGAGAAATATGTCATTATTCAACATGCTTAAACAATACAAATTTAAATCATTTTATCAACATCATTTCATATTAATAATAAAATTGCATATTTTTTTAACGCAACATAAAAGTAGTAAGCAAGATGCAACACTTCACTTAGAAAATATAAATAATAAAAAATAAAATAGAAAAATTAATAAAAACTCAACTAAAAATACCTAAATTTATTATTAAGAACTTCTATGATTTAATATATTGTTCAATTTTCAATAATCTTCTTCATGTAACACTGATAAAAAATTAAGAAAAAATATGACTCGGTAGACTATACGTATTTACTTCCTCTTTTTTTTCGTTCATGAATTTTAACATTTTTTTTATTTCAATATTTTGACAAATATTTTGTTTAAAGAAAAACAATTAATGCGATATGCAAACAATACTAATTCCTTAAGTAAATGTTTGCATCTTTTATTTCTTTTAACATTTTTCATTTTGCAGTGAAATAAAAACATATGAAGAATTTGGAAAAGAAAATTATCTGTCAATCCAGTAAATAACCATGACCAAAAGAAATAAGTAATACAAATCCTAACTAAGTAGAAACTATACTATTTCCGTTGATTTAAAAAATGTTAATAAATGGCAAAGATAAAAGCCAAACAAAATTATGGATGACTAAAATGAAAAAAATAAATAAATTAAAGACCATAAAAATGTTTAGCCTTACTCAACTTATCATTTAAGTAATATCAATAAACAGTAAAAGCTAAAATAGAAAGAATTATATATCCAATAACAAAATAAGAAAAAAAAATATTGAAACTCATATCAAAGTTGGAAAATTTCCAAGGATTAAACATTTATTTAAGTAAAAAATAAACTATAAGAAAATAAAGGGGGAAGGTAACATATATGTATATAAAAGCATTGTTATAGAAAAATGACGATAAATAGAGATTATAGTATGTAATGATGAAGGTGGAGCCAGGTGGAGGAATGAGAGGCCAAGGAGAGTTAATAGAATGGACCCGAATGCATTAAACCATTGCCTCTCTCACTATCCCAACCCCAACTTTTCTTTCTTCACTTTCATATTCTGCACTATTTTACAACATCTTGTTTTCTGTTTGAATTTTTACTTAAAAGATTAAAATTGAAACACCGTATTAATTAAAGATAAAATCAATTAAAAATATATAAATAAATAAAAATAATTCTTAATTCACAAATCGGTAGTTTAAAATTTATTTTCTAATATAATAAATTAGATATGGTTGGTGATATATCTTACAGAAGAAAAAAAAAGTACAGAAAAGTATTATAGATAATTTGATGGTGGGAAAAGGAAGAAAATGATTAAAAAGAAACAAGCACTAGACCCAGCAATGGTAGAGTGCAGATTAGATAGTTCTTCAGTTTGGATTTTGGACTATTAGCTTTTTACGACATAATGCAGTTATCCCTATGGGCTACTTGCACGTATAATTTCTCCCTCATCTACTTCCCTTGAAAGGACACATGAATCTCTTAATTAATGTGCTTCGAATACGCATTTCTACATCCAAACTTTACAAGAATGTCACTTTCGGTGTCCTGTGTATAATCTGATTAAGTTAAAGTAGGTTTAATTAAGAAGTAATAAGTGTTTAATGAGTTGACAGAGAGAAGAAAGTAGAAATGATTTGAGAAGCATGTGCATCACCCCTTCAACATCATACGACTCTCTCCTTTTCATGAAAACATTGTAAGCTTCGACCTTGGCGTTTCTCAAAAGCTCTTCTCTGTATTATTAAATTTGCTTTCATTCATAACTATATACTATAATGCTCCAAGAAGCAATGCTCCAAATGGCTACACACCAAAGATGTATATATGTTCTTTTTAGCCAGCCACCCATATCTGATGCATGATATGATAGGGATATGTGTTTTTATATTTCTTATCCCTAAGCTTCTCACACCACCCTTTGGGAGAGACCCCCCATATTTCACAAACCCTTTTCTTCTGTTACTATGTCACATTTAAATTCCACTTTTTCTTCCTCCAATTATTGATTCTCTCTCTCTCTTTTTTCTTTCTCTTCCTAGGGTTTTTTCTAATTAACAACTTGATATTCAAACTTTATGTAGTCGGCGAGGGTCACTCCTTAACAACTTAATAATTCTTCCTTCACTAAGAGAATAAACGCGCTTTTCTTTCTGGTTTTGTTTTTGGAATATGTATGTAAGCTTTATTTGGTGTGTGTGTGTTTGTGTGTGATAGCTAGAGGGCACTGGCTTATAAGTAATATAAAAGTGTAGTTGCATGAAAAGTAGACCATAATGAGTGATATGAATCACGCGGAATTAAAGAAAAGGTCAAGAATGGCGAAATCATATATATATATATATGTATGTAGCTGGCTTCTTCGAAGTTTAAGGTCTCGTCGTCACTTTTGATTACTGAAATCGGAATCGCCAACTTCGTAAAGTTAAAGAATTTTCATTGGAAATATGGCTATGGCGGTGCATGAGACTATTTGTTTATGAATTTTTGAGTTTGTAGTCCCACTTCCCAAGTTCTATCAAGAAATTTCTGAGTGGATCGATGTTGAAGAAGAAGGTGTGTGACACCGAAAGCTTTATATGCGTTTCTTGCAAAAAGTGTACAAGGTGGATGTTTGTTCTTAGTCCTAGCCAAAGGTTGCTTTGCTTCAAAGGATGCATATGTCCAAGTGTTAACTTTGGAAATAATACCTTCTTATTATCATGTTACTATGGAAATTTGTGTAATATAGTACTATTAGGCAAATTTCATGTTATAAATGGAAAATGATACATGAAAACGTTTAAATATGGTTTAAATATATTTTTAGTATGTAAACTTGAACGTAAAATTAAAATTCATTTTTGTCTCAAATTTTGATACATTTTAGTTCTTAAATTTTAAAAATAAATAGATATAGTCTTTTTAATTTAACTATGTTAAATTTTTTTGACATACCAAAATAACATTTGAGTTATTTATATAATTTTGACAAGTTTCAGTTTAAATGTCAGCTTAAAACATCATTTAACAAGTCAGAAAATGATGTTCTAAACTGACATTTGAACTGAAACCTGTTAAAATTATATAAACAACTCAAATGTCATTCTGAATCACGTTTGATATGTCAAACAAATTTAACATGATTGAATAAAAAAAATTATATTTATTCGTTTTTTAAGTTTAAGGACTAAATTATATTAAAATTTTGGATTTGACGAATTCTAATTTCGTGTCAAAGTTTAGGAACTGAAACATATTTAACCTTTTAAATATTAATGTATTTAAGTTTATAACAACACTCGATACTTTAGTTTTCATTAAAAAAAAATAGTATGTGTCACACTAAAAGGATGTAAATTGTGAATTTGGTAAACCTAAATCAAACGTTTTTAAAATATAACCAAAAGTGCATGTGGCCAAAACAACTCGGCATTTGAAAAAAAAAATAGCCATGTAATCGGAAGATATAAAGATAGTTCTGGAGAAAATAAAATCAAAAATCGGAGGCCATTCCTTTCAATTTTAACTTTAGCATACCAGATTTTATGTCATCAACATTTTTATCAATCAACTATTTATGTGGCTGACACATGCATGGCCCCAAGGATATCGTACTTGCTGAGAATAAAAAAAACTTGCTCTTAGTTAAGTGATTAATTACTTTCATGTCTTATTTTCTATGAAGAATGTTTTTATCCCGTTTAGGTGTCATTATTTTATTATTTTATAAAATATTTTGTGACAGTAGGTTGATGATTTATTTTGGTAATGATTTTGGACGAGTACAATATAGATGAAAAATCAAATTTTTTTTATATTAAAAGTGTTTCTGACCGGAACTTAAAAAAGATATTTAATTTTTCATAAAACGATAATATAAAAGGACTACCTTATCATTAAGGTATTCATAACTGAAAATATTTTTAGAAGGAGACTTAACCAATGTGAAATAACTCATCTTTACAAAACAAATGATTAAAAATTTAAGTATGAGTTTAAATTTTACATCAGATAAAATAGAAAAGTTGAATATCTTATAAAAAAAAAATTCATAAACTTATTGTTTTTAAAACTTTATATTATAGTAGTGACAATTTCTTATATAAATTAGACTCAGGTCTCAGTATTGTATTTTTGAAATACATTTTCTTGAAAGACCCGTCATAATAATTTTGATAAATGTAATATAATAAGATTAATTAAAGTCTATTATCCTTGTTGAAAGTGTAATTCATTTTAACGAAGAGATATTTGTGTGTTGAACAAATAAGTTTTGTCTCAAAACTCATGTTTCAAATTTTCTGTAATAGTTTTTTTTCCTCATAAAGAGAGAAATAAATAAGTATAAAATACAAACTAAAAATATAATAATGCTTTATCAAAATATGTGTAAAAAATACTATTTAAGGTTTCCATTCAAAGATAAAAGAACTTTCAACCGCAACTCTCAAAACAAAAATGAAATAAGACCTTATACAGATAGAAAAGATAAAAAAATTAATTTAGTTTTATGTAAAAGCTAAAGTAAAACATGTGTTTTAAAATCAAGATTTCTTTTTTTTTTTCACAAATATATATAGTTGTTTCTTAAAAAAAAAAAAAACTATCTGGTACAAGAGATATATATACAGATAGAACAGTAAAAGCTTTTGACGTCAACTTCAATGATCAAATGTGCCTTCAAATTCATCCCTAAATAAATATATAAAGAAAAATGAATCCTAAGAGATTATAGTTACGAGAAATGTTATAAATGATAATTTTTTTACACATAAAAAAATGTGAACAGTGACGTTGTTGGAGGAATGTAACAGTAAGTAGGAGGTGTGTAGATGGAGTGAATTTAGAGGCAATTGGATATCTGTCTTTTCTTTTGGTTTATAAAATTTAGCGTTATTTTTGTCACATTTTGTTAGGTAGCGTGATGATATACCCACACATTTTTTCTAGGTCAACTAGGGAATATAAATCTCCCATTTTGGCTATTTTATTAGGCATGATAGTTAGGAAAACAGACATGACGTATAATATTTTAAACGTTAGAGTTCAATGAGAACATACTAAAAAAGACTAGGGTTAGGTTCAATTCATGATTACAGAGGGTCCCAACACATAGCTAATGCAATAACGTTTTTATTAAACTCTCCCTCTCTCTCCTTCAAAACATTTTTTTAATATTTCAAACCCTCTTTCTAACAAATTATACATTATTATGGTCACAATATTAGTCACAGTGTTCTATTTTTCTTTAAAAGAATAATCCTAACTATTCTTACTGGAATCTTAAGGTGAATCTGTGATAGACGATAAGATTTGGATGATTTTTACACACTTTGATAAGGTATTTTTAAGAATTGAGACGCAGAACAAAATTTACATGTAACGAGACTCTTTAATATTCAGTTCAGTAAGAGAGTGATAATCTTGTATAAGAGTGAGTATGAATATATGAAAGTATGAATTAGAATGAGTATCGCTTGAAGAATACTAGGTGTATTTATAATACATTTTTAGACCTTTGACCCATGTGATAAAATAGGTAACATGATATTAACCAGTATCATCACTGAAATAAGAACTTATCTTGAATAAATAATAACAATGATTATAATGTGATACATTATAAAATATACCAAATATCCTATAAATATTTAGTATTAAATAATATCGAGATACAATCACACTGACGAGATTTGCTACTATGTTAAGATCTCTCCCAATAAACGTATCTTAAGATATTTTATAACCTTTTGGGATGGGGCCAATTGGGCCTTGTTGGATTGTATTGATTAACACCATTTATTAGGTCGGGTAAGTACACTTCATTTTTATAAATCCCTGATAATTGAAGGACATCGTTTGCAATAATCATGTGTTCAAATACTTATGTTGTACATTTGTTCACTTTTAGATAAATATAATTCCTCATCTACTCATTTCATATATATTGTTAGCGAAAAACAAATATGATTTGTGTACACTATTAAAAAAAACTTTTTACGTATTTTATTTTAGGATTTGTATGTTGCATGTCAAATGTAATTGTGGGAGATATGTAAATTCACGATTGTTGTAATTATAACTTACATAAATTTACTTTTATTGCACTGACAAATATAAATATTTATCCTTTTTTTTTCTTCTTCTTCCCTTTCTTTTCTTTTTTCTTCTCCTTCCCCTTCTTATTCTTCTTTTACTCGGTTTTCCATTTTCTTCTACGAGATCTAAAATTATATAAAAGTAAAACATCTAATAAATATAAAATTAATCAAACATATAATCTAATCTAAAAATCATAAAAAAGCAAATTCAAGACAAATAAGAAGGACATACATACATAATAATGACTTTATTTCTCCAAAAATAGTCACGTGCGCCAACACTATAGTGGGACTGAAATATTAACATTGATGCAAAAAAATATTGGGACAAAAAGATTCACGTGCCGAACAAAGTGAGGAGAAGTGGCATTGTAGGAACCTGCAGTGCTCACTGTTTGAGCTCTTGCTCAGACGAGAACGCCTAGCTTAAGAGGCTTCTGTCATTTAAGCAAAAGCTTCTAGCTTGAGCGATATTGGTGCATGGACGTGCCCCCATGTTGTTCTCTTCCATGTTTTGATTGTTTGGTTACATGATTGAATAATTTACCTTAAATGCATGAAGTATGATGTCATGAATGGTTTATGAGATTGAATGAGGCTGAGACCTTGTTGTACTGTGTATGGAATGAATCTTGATTAATTGGTTGGTTGAGCATTGGCTTGAAAGTATATGTCTTGAGATAAAAAAATTGTGGTTATGGTGTGAGAAACAAGAATGTGGTGTGGTGTGAGATAGACGTAATTCCATGAGACTCTTGGTGAGATTCCATGGTGGTGTTGTAGTGTATATAATTAGATAAGGATTGCATCCCGAAATTCTAAAGAATCAGTTAGTCTCACGTAGAGCAGACTGATTCAAGTGGTGAGAGTAGCGGGAGACCCTAGTCTTTGACTGGATAATGGCTCTAGATGATTGAAGGCTAACTTTATGTATGGTAGGGTGAAACTCATTGACAATGGCTCTGCAGAGCAGTAGAGGCCACCACAAGTGCAGACATCCAGTGAATCCAATCTTATTATATGTGTCCGGACAATTGACTCATAGAGTCCTCCTGTTTGATTGCTATCACATGTTTGAGTGTCTACTGTTTTGCCTGTTTGAAGTCTGTGGAATATTACTTGCTCAATGCTATGTTAAAAATCAATTTTTATCTCTAGCTTACCCTTTTTGTTTGTGTCTGTTTTCTTGTGTGGTGTTCCTTTTTGCGATGATCACTAAATCCTTAGTGTGAGCAGACGTGGAGATTTCTGGGGATCGTTCGGATGGTAGTGATGTTGCTGCCTAGTTTTGGGCATGGTAGCCGATGCTCTTTTGAGCAACTTTTGTCATACCGTTTTATTTTGCAACTCCTTGCTCTGTGAGCATAAGTTAAGTTGTTTCATGTCTAAGTTAAGCTTATGGCCAAAGTTGTGTGTCTTAGTACTCTTCCTTCAGTATATTATGGCTAACTTTAGAAGGTAACGCTTATATATTTTATGTTGGACTCTATTTTATACCATAAACATGTGATATTTTATTTCTTAAAATTATTTTACTAAAGTGAAATATATCTAAAAATAAAATGTGGCGATTAATGAGCTTTGTAAAGAGTTTATTTAAATGCCCGAAAATAGTTTATAAAAGTATAAGACATTTTTTAATTTATTTTAATAAACTTTATAGTGAGCTTATAACGTAAACTTTCATAAAATAATTTTTTAAGAGATTAATTTACCAATTGAATCTACAATCTATAAAGTAATATATTCCTGCGAAAAATATCAATGAGATAATGTTAATTTGATCCAACCATTTGTACATTTTTTTCTGCAAAAAGGTTTAGTGATAATTTACAATAATAACTCACTAAGTTCGGAATTATAGGAGAAGATGAAATTCTAGTTTTTCACTGTTAGCATTATCGAAAAATAATAATAATAATAATAATACCACGAAGAACCGACCAATAAAAACTAAACAAGATGACTCAAAATCAAAACTTCTTAAAATTTGGTATAAAATATATCCATTGGTTCAAATGGCAAAAGAAAAACTTTAGTTTCTTAAGTAAGGTGTACTCTTGTTAAAAATACTTTAACAAACTTGCATTAACTTGACTTTCAAAGAAAAGAATGAGACAAATTATAAAAAAAAAATTAAAGCCATTTAACTAATATTTATATTTATTTAACAAAAAATGGTGGCAACAAGAGAGAATCTCACGTCCTAGTTTCATGGTGGTGAGAGCAAACACTAAAAAAAATATTATTATGGGAAGCAATAGAGTCTCACATGGTAGAGCAGCATATGATGATAATTAGAAGTGACATATAAAAAAAACCGAACAAATAGGAAGAAGATCTTAAGAAATCTATGAGGTCATAATAAGAACCTTAAAAAGATTTTAGAAGATCTTCGTTTTCTCAAAACATGATTTGTTGTTCTTTTATCTCGTGACAAACAAAAAACTTACAATGTTTGTTGTGGTGACAAATTATAGCGACTTTTTCTGGAACGGAATATTTTGTGGCATGTGTTTGGATATGTGAGATGAGAGAACCAAATCTTAGTAAATATGATAGTTATTAAAATATAATTGGGTGGGATTTTTGTCATGGAAACCATTATCAATTAGATTGGTATGAAGATTAATGTAATGCTTACCCATTAATTAGACCACGTCGTCAAACAAATTCAAAGCCTAATTATTTTAATATCTTTATCTTTTATTTGTTATCATGACCATATATACCATTTTCTCCCACTTTTTACCTACAACAGTAATAAAGGCTATGACCTTTTTTTCAGTTTACACATTTTTTTTTTCAATATTTTTTTTTCAACTTATAAGAGTAGTTTTATACACTGTTAAAAATTGAAATAGTTTTTTTTATTACTTAGCTATTGTGTTAAAGAATAATTTGTATAAAAAAATATTTCAAAATACGGTCATGATATAATGAAAACTTTTGATAAATACAGTTTTCTTGATTTCTAGAATTATTTTCGGGTCTCATTTTATCTTTATTTTAAAGGTATGTTGATAAAAAAAATTATTGATCAAATTTACATATAATATTTTAAGTAATTTCATTAGAGATATAAAATATTCAAATCCGTAGAAATATTAAATAAAATTCGTGATAAATACTAAATGAATATACTTAATAATTATTTTTGGATAATAGATATCATAATTTTTCTTTTATAATTATTAAAGTTTTATTTTATTACTTTTTTTTAAAACATCAAGTGCGTAAAATAAAGTTATTAATGAAAAAAATATTAATTTATGAAAATTTATGAAAATTTAATTTCATATATATTTTTATTTCTTATTTAGATCTATGCAATTTAAGTTATTTTTAAATGATTAATTTTTTAAAATTTACATTTATGTGAAACACGTTCAAATTTGTATTATATTAATATTTTAGTTAGTATTTAATTTCAATTGTATTTCAAGTTTAATTTTTATTTGGTTATATATTTTAAAAATTTAATTTTAAATACGCTAATTTAAGATTGAAAAAAATAAAAAATAAAATATAGGTGTAGTAGTATCTATAGATATTTACAGATATAAAAAATTTGACCAATAGTTTTTCATAGATACCTAACATATACGGAATGAATAATGAGACATTTTTTTTTAAAATAAAACAAATAACTGATAAATTTTATCCGTATTCGACCGATTACGGTCTCTAAATTTTATCACTATGTCCAAATAAAATTTGAATAATCTCAATAATAATATAAGCTTTTATTTACAACTTTTATTATCAAAAATAGTAATGGAACATGCCAACTTTATATTTTCACGTTAGCGCGGTACAAAACACTTGACAAAATAATCATGATGGAAAGTTTGTTTTATATAACAAAAACATAAAATGCAAGAGAGAAAAATTCACATAAAGATAATTAATTATACCAAAAAGACTTCTCCTTTTACATACATTCTCACCTTTTCTCTCTTTTTGAGTTATTTTTGTACTATTTTTCCGAGAAACTGGTTTTCTTTTTCACTTCAAATACATTGCATAAGTGTAAAATCTATTTTTCAATAAATGTCACAAATATTAAAAACGAAATGGCAACATATATATTAAAACTCATGGTAACTTTTCAATAAGACATGTTAAAATTTATCTCTTCTACGTGTTTTCCAGTAAAATAAAACGTTTTTATGCCTAACTATTGACACTTTAATTATTAAAAAACACTTTATAGATGTTTTCATCGTGAAAATACATTTATTTATATAATATAGTTTATTAGTGTTCCACAGATTTTAAGTCTTAGTCATCATGAAAACAATAATAGTAAAAGTCGCCTTTGTTCGAAAGTTTTTCCCTTTTTAAATAGAGTTGTCCACATATTTCGGTCGTGCAATCATATGCATAATATTGACATTGATTATGTTTGTAAAAGTCAAAAGGAGCACATCATTTTTTAACCAAATACATTTCAGAGGACTTCTGCAACTTGATGTAAGCAAGAAGATAAGAGGTGGAAAAAATTGATACCAATAAATAAAATAAAAAATATTTTACGAAGTTAAATTATTTTAAACGAAATAATTAAGCGCACTCATAGTTGGAGCAATGCGTAACACAGTTTTTAATTAGACTAGTAAATATTTATTTTTTAAAATTCCACTTTATTAGTTCACTTATGGTATAGTGAGTTATACTTCATATTTTTCAAAAAAAAAAAAACATTTTATGAATATTAAATGTAAGGGAAAATAATATGAAAAATAGCATGAGTCGGCAATTTTTTGACGAGGACATGAGTGGAAATGACATAAGCAACAGAAAGTAAGTTGGTGAAAAGAAATGTGAATGTGAGAGATATAATTTAAAATGAATATTCCTTCCTAATTATAATAATTTATTAAATACATATTGAGTTTGGCAATTAATGTTTTAATTTGAAGTAAGATTGAAGTGTTGTTGCAGTTAGTGATAAGCATGAGCACGTTAGGGGCATTGCACCTGGCACAACCATGGCTTTGCATGTGGCAGCCATTGCCATGATTTTAAGCTTTCATTCAAATATATTCCGTCACTGTATCCTAGGTGCCGCCCTCGTAGACCCTCTTCCATGGTTCCATGCGCACACATTTCAAATCATCCACTTTTTCCTATTAATCCAAAAATATTAAACTTATTGCTAAAAATCAAAAGAAATGTTAAGGGTCTTAACATTGTGACACTATTATCGATTAATGTTCCCACATATCGGGAGCAGTACTTAAGGTTAAAGAGGTTAATTTGTGCAATAACATGTGCAGAGTGAGAATACCTATGTATTACCATTACCGAGTCATCGAAGAAGGAGAGATTATAGTTTTTGTTTCCCAAGAAAATTCCGTGTGTGAGAACGAAGAGAGTAAGTAAACGTGGTTGAGAATGATAGAATCGAGAAAAAAAAGTTTGGATGTCTACGTGGCTCTTACGAGTGCCAGAAGATTCATGCACGTTCCACGTAGCCCTACCCACTTTCATGCACTTGCTTTCATTTTTATTATCATTATTTTGTTCGGTGCTTTATTCAAACCATCTTTTTTTTTTCAATTAATTATATTATATAATTACACAACATGTAGAGCAAATAATTAGCATCAGCACATTATTACTATTGATTAGGATTAGTGAGGAGTTTTTGTAGGTTATAATAAAAAAATATAGTATTTGTTGTTTGGTATAATTTTGATGCAGTGAGTGATGATTGTTGTTTATGGTGGCCTATTACTCTCCTAAGTGAGGCAATGAGAGTTATTAGGAATTGAATATTGGAGTGAATTGAGATTATGATAAAACAATAATGTATATGGATGACAACAACATACATTTCTCTAATTTACACACCAAAGGAGTTGACCTTCAGGGGTGGTGACGTTACCCACCCAGTAAGCACCTGCATTCTCTAAACTGTCAAGATCACTGAGAATTAAATATATTTTTTTAGTTAATGAGAAATTATAATTTCTTCTTATTACCAAAATAGTTCTAATAATTTATTAGTTGATATACAAAAAAATATATTATTTTTTTATTGATTATTTTCCTAATTTAGGTAATATTAATTATTTGATTTTTATTTAATTGTTATTTGACATAAAAAATATATTTATCCTTTTAATATTTAGATAATTGATAATATCATACTTTTTTTTGTAATTTTTATTATTTAAAAAATTATTAATATTTGAAATATTTAAAGTTGGACATTTTCATTTTTAAACTTTTAAAGATACGATGAGATAGTTAAATTCACCCATAATCTAATTATAATGCTTGTTTTTTTTAATTACTATTATATTTATATATATACACTTGGATTAGAATAGACTTGCATCTTTTATTGAAATTTTGGTTAGAGGGTTTAATTTTGGGATTTAATGTAAAGTTTGTTATATATTTAATTTTGACATATGAAAAGATATATTTAGAAGAAGGAGGCGTAATTTTTGGAAGCACATGGAAGGGCATTATCCGAGGAATGTGTGTGGTTGCCTAGAAAAAATCGTAACCGTCCTTTCACTTTCATGTGCATGTGATCCATTTCCTTCATATTTTCACACTTCCCAAATTACAAATTCAATTTCATACTTCTTTTCTTAACTCAATTATTATCCATTTCCTTTCTTTTACAACCTACTTTAATATTACTAATCAAATTATCCTAATCACAGCTTTGTGTTAATATGTGGATAATTAGTTTCTTTTAAGACTATACTGGCCATTCATAATTCTTAATTTCGAAAATTATATAATTATAAAAATAATATTTACAAAATTACCTTATAATTATTTTAAAAATAGGATTAAATATGTTTTTTTTTCATTGAATATTGAAATTAATTTTTTCTCGGAAACTTTAAACTAATTTAGTCTCTCAATTATATGCGTTTTTAACTAAATTTTACTAAGTTAAGTTTATTTGACGTATTTCATTATATAGTATTTTAGTTTGTTTACACCATTTGACACATTTTTTCTTCAATATTAACTAAAAAACGCATTTAAAACGTCAAATAAATATAAATTTTTTTGATTTAAATGATTAAATCTACGCATATCTAAAGATAAGATACTAAATTGGTTTAAGGTTTCTAAAATGAACTAATTCTAATTTTCACCAAAAATTGAAGGAATCCTTAAAAATAATATGGAATTATCTTAAAATAGAAAGTGTTTTGTTATTTATTTTATTAAGTAAATAAATCATTTTTTACTTATTAAAAAGATTAAAATTATTCCATAAAAGATAAAATATTAAAGAAAACTACATATTTGTGTTTTATTTTAATTTTTAACATCATAATCGATATATTGTATTTATTTTAATAATTTATCATATATTATTTAATTATTATATTTTTTTATTAACATTAATTTGAATTTATTAAAATTAATATATATATATATATATATATATATATATATATATATATGTGTGTATTTGAAAAAAAAGAGAGTATATTTTAAAAATATA
>Ga0209589_1006596_pt1 | contig 19107 bp, 14 predicted proteins | sample CowpeawhiteBW_FD_187525 | JGI IMG/M metagenome (GOLD analysis project Ga0209589, IMG submission 187525) | Root nodule microbial communities of legume samples collected from California USA - Cow pea white BW (SPAdes) (version 2) | ecosystem: Host-associated > Plants > Roots > Nodule | place: USA...
GCGAGGGTTCGATGGAGCACTCAGGGAACATCACGGGATCTCGCTTAGGCGAGACCCCTCTCGCCTGGGCGAGGTGTTCCCTCGCTCAAAGTTCGAGCAGGTCGCCTGGGCGACCTTTCGTGCAATAATCCTAGGCGAGCTCCCTGTTTCATCTCGCCTAGGCGAGATGGACTCGCTTGGGCGAGATTAACAGGTCTCGCCACTGTTCTTCACTGCAACAACCATGTAAATCGAACCAACAAAGCATACAAAGCAGTTAATCACACCAAAACGAATGATTTATCCATGCAATCAGTGATTCACTCGAGAACAGCCAAGACAACACGAAAAGACTGAAACTCTAACTTCCCGTACCTGGAAATAGGTTCGTACAGGACCTTCGACGCGTAACCAAGGAGCACAGCAGCTCTAGGACTCACTACGGAGCTGAAAACAGAATGTGCACGGAATAAGGCAGATTAGTACTAACCCTAACTGCGAAAATACAAGGGAAAGCCAAAAAGGAAACTCCGGTGAGCTAGAGGGGTACTTACGTGGAGTAGAAACTGATTCGGAGCTAGCTCGAGAGACTTGGGGAGGAACCCTAGCAGAGCGTTTTGTGAGGGGTATGGGGAGTGACGGCTGGTTCTTTTCTGAAAGTGCAAGAAATGTGGAATTAGGGCAACGCTAAGGGTCTTTATATCATGGGCCAGCCTTTTAGGCCCAATACTGTAGGGCAGCCCACTAACTTTTAGGGCAGGAATAAAATGGGCCTTACAATAACTCTCATGGCTATAAATAGGAAAGTAGTTCAAAGGCCTAGACACTTCAACTCTCTGACTTGAAGTCATCCAAACTTCGAACTAGAACAATATGAAACATTCACTCTAAATATCTTGCTCTTTGGTTTAGCATAATTCTAAAATAGAACAATTGTCATTCATTGTGGGTAGGTAACTTTTTTTATATAATTATTTTTATTTACTAACTCATTATCATACATGTAATTTTATCACTATAATTATAAAATAAATTTTATTTACTATAATATAATAATTTATTATAATTGTCATTAATCTTTTTTACCATCATCCAACATATATTGAAATTCAAAAGATTAAATATTTATATTAAATTTTAATTATTATTAGTTTAATATTTGTTCTTATGTGATTTTGATCAAGTGATGTCTTATAATTTTTATACTGTGCAAAAAAAGAGATTTTATTAGAATTTTAAAAATTTAAGTAAACATACATTTAAAAAAAATTTACTTTAAATATTTATCAACTAGGTAACATTAATGTTTACAAATTTAATACATGTTTTGTCTCTAATGAAATTTTATTTTGTCTTTTAATTTAAAATGTATACAATTATAATTTCTTTCTAAATATTTGATATTGAAGAAAAAAGAATATCCTCCTTTTAATATTGAATATTTGATCATGTTATATTTCATTTACCGTAATTTTTATTATTTTATAAAAAAATAATTAATTCATATTAAAACAGTAAGAAAATGGGTATATGTACGAATATGAGTATATGCTCGTTTACTAGTAGCGATGGGGATGGGGTAAAATTGATACTCGTTACGTTTGTGTATAGGGATGTGGATGAATTTTTTTTTCTCTCGAAATGGGTATGGGATAGCAAAACTCGTCTCCACCCTGTCCCATTGCCATCCCTTGACATGGTGAACTCAACAGAAGAGACAATGTGCCAATCTTACAACAAATCTTGGAAACTATCCATAATTTTAGCTAAGATAATGAACAGGTCAAGAACTATGCAAAATAAGCCTAAGTTTGATCACAAGAAGCTTGTGGTCAAACAAGAGAGATTGTGGAGAGAAATACAAGTTATGGAGGAGGAACCAAAAGCACAAAAGGAGATGCAAAAGGCAAATGAGGAATTTCGAAAAATGATGCACGACTATGAAGCTCATCGAGAGGGTGGTTTCTAAAGAACAAAGCATGATCATGACGAACCTCATCCATTCTCTTGACCAATCATGAACAAACATGTTATGACACATTACATGATCCCTAAAGTTATCTCCTTCTCATGAACTGAGGATCTGAAGAGTCATTTAAAGGCCTTGTATGAACAAATGATGATTCCAGGTGGACTAGGTGAAATCCAATGTAACATATTCGCAGGAACATTGTCAGGGAACGCTTTGCAGTGGTTTAGTGGAATTCCAGAAGGAACAATCATCTTTTTCTTCATTATTTCAGTTGTTCTTGTTGTAACTTGTCACTAATAAAGTGAAGTCGCCTAGCATTGCTAATTTGTTTGATATCAAATAATGAGAGAATGAACCCCTTAAAGATTACCACAATAGCTTTTGCAATAAAATGGTATGTACCTAATAGTCAAATGAAGATATGTTTGTAAATGTGTTTGTGATGGCTTGAACATGCGGAAGCTTGCAAAGGATGAAGGTTAAATGGTGTTTGGTTTTGTTGGAGAGAGTTTCCTATGTTCTAGTGATGGAAATGTGATAATGAGTAAGGGCACATATCCACTTGAAGAACTTGGAGGACCTATGATAAGGGCTAGAAAAAGGAAAGCAAACGAAACTCTTCAACAAGTGTTGTCCATATTATTTGAATGTAAGCCCAAGATTTAAGAAGAAAAGACCAAGGTTGTGAATTGCATCATGGCCTAAACGGAAAAGGACTAATGCGCCACTTTGTTGCATTTTTTAAGGTATTAGTTTATTTAAATAATGGCCTAATCCTTTCTAAAATATGTTGAGCAAAATATGTTTTTGTTTAATCAACTAATGGAATCTCGTTTGGTTTTATTTTAAGTTGTAATACTAACCCAATCGACCACTTAGTCATCAGCTTTTGGGAGACCAAAAGTTGAATTCTTTTGGATAACTTTTGGTTGCAACAACTTTAGTTATAATCATCCATTAAATAGTGGGATCATCTTTAGCTTAAGTTGGATATAATTGCAATTAATGGATTTTTTTTTGTAATTATGATGATTAAAGCTTCCATATAAGCTTAACCACTTTTATCAATGAAAACAAGTTGAGTTTTATTCAAAAATATTAGAGTTCATCTCTTCTATCATAGCGAGAGCAATTCTCCTAATAAGGGGTCATTTGGCAACTTAGGAACCAGTCTTTGGAAGACCAAGAAGACGATGCATTGTTGAATGCTTTTGGGTGACTTTTGGTTGCCACATTCCAATTAATATTAGCCATTAAGTAGTAGGATCATTATTAGCTTAAATGAATCATTATTAGCTTAAGTGGGATGTAATTACAATTAATGGATCTTTTGTAATTATGATGGTTAAATCTTCTATATAAGTTGAACCATTTTTTTCAATGAAAACAAGTTGAGTTTTATTTAGAACTATTAGATTTTATCTCTTTTATCTTAGTGAGAGTGATTCTCCTAAGTTCTTGAGTGATTCAAGAACCTTTAAGTCTTATTAAAGGTCCTTCATCCCTTTGTATGTTTAAACTCTTAGGCTTATCTTCAATCCTTGGAAGTGTGACACCTATCAATTTTTAGTCCATCTTCTTATATATTTCTATTTTCACGTTTTAAACAATCCAAATTTCTTGCTTATTAGCATTCCAACCTAGATGGATCCGTAAAAACGAATCCACCCCTCCGGATTCACGTCACCTCGGCTAGGTTTTTCCATTTGTTTGTAAAAGGCCTTTGAGAAAATCCCATTAGTGAATTTCCCCTTCAAAGCAAAGTTGAATCCATGGCTGAAATTCTACATATCATTTTCATATATTAAGGCTAAAGAAATCCCAAGACAAAAGAGACTAGAAGAGAAATGATACTCTCCTCAAATAAAGATTAAGGAAGTACATAGAGAATGGAGATCTTGGGAAGACGTCTCAACAACCACTAAAATAATTTATCAGTGTTATACACCATATATCACTCGAAAAACATATAAGCATGAAATATGTTTGCCCTTAACGATTCCCGTAGAGAAGTCCTTGCAGATGAAGAAGTAAAAAGCTATATTTTCCTAAATCTATGAGATGGGTCTCAAGTAGAATCAGAAGGTTTAGTGTGAATTTCATCAAGCCTTTAGGCATGATACACAATTATAAAATTCGACAAGGTTATAAATTTTAACTTGGTTATAAATTTAACTCAATTCTAAATTTTGACTCGATTATAGAATTTGACTCTAATAAATTTCAACATAGTTCTAATTTTTGACTTGGTTATAAATTTCGACTAAGTTCTAAGTTTTGTCATTATAAATTTAACTAAGTTATAAATAAAATTTAATTTCATCGGTAATAAAGTTTGAATTAGTTATAAATGTCAATTAAGATATCCAGCTCAACTAGAGATTGTCTTAAATTAAAATAACTAAGATTAATTTTCTACAAAACTCAACTTAGTTTGAGAGTTGGCTTAACCAAGGGGTAAATTTCAAAAGGTTTAATTATTCAGATAGTACCCACTTTGGTAGGAGTGTGTCAATTTGGTACCCACAGAAAAAAAAAGTGTTAATTGCGTCCCCACTTTTGAAAAAATGTCTCAATTTGGTCCCTTTCAGAAAAAAATAATTAATGTCGTTAATAGCATGCCACGTGTTATGGTTTTTTAATTTTCTTTTTAATTTTTATAATTTTTAAATTACAAAATTTTTGTTGTTGTCACATGTCAAGTTCATATTGTGACTCGTGACAATGTCAGTGCCACGTGGCAAGATAATGCCGCATGTGGCAAATGTCATTGTATTGATTGTATATATATATATATATATATATATATATATATATATATATATATATATATATATATATATTATTGATTCAATTTTGTCTCAATTTTTTTTAATAATTAAAGTATATTTTTAATTCATTTTTTTATAAGATTGAAACTAATTAAGTATCAATATTTTTACAAAATTAAGTACTTATATTTATATTAAAATTTAGTGGTCAAAGAATACATTAACAAGATATAGGTTAATAATATACAATAACATAATATGCTAAAAAGTCATTTTTAATAAAAAAATATTAGTATAACATTTATACAAATAGTATATTTGGTCTTGAATTGGAGAGAGACAACATTGCTCTATTTTGAAAAAAAAAAAAGTAAATGACTACATTGTTCTATTAGTATACATTTTTTTAACACTAAATTTTAATGTAAATATCAATACTTAAATGTTGTAAAAATATTTATACTTAATTACTTTTAATCTTATGAAAAGTGAATTAAAAAATATACTTCAATTATTAAAATAAATTGGGACAAAATTAAACCAAAGACAAAAAAGTGAGGACTAAATTGAAACAATGAGGTATAGATAGGTACTAAATTGAGATCAGTACAATGACATTTGCCACACGTGGCATTATCCTGCCATGTGGCATTGATATTGCCATGTGTCACAATAGGGACTTGACACGTGACAAAAAAAAACTTTTGCAAAAAAAATTAAAAATAAAAAAAAAACTATAAAAATCAGATAGTGACATGTGACGTACCGTTAACGGCGTTAATTATATTTTTTGAAAGGAACCTAATTAAGGCATTTTTTTCAAAAACGAGGACGTAATTAACACTTTTTTTTCACGGATACCAAATTGACACACTCTTACCAAAATGGGTACCATCTAACTAATTAAACCATTTCAAAAACAACTAAAATCAAAAGACAAAAGTCAATACGTTCAGCCAAAGTCTGATTTAAGAAAATACTAAAATCAACTAAAAGACAAAGTTGAAAGAACCACATACGATTACAGTACTTTTACTTGCTTAATCATTGTTTCAAAACCAAACCCAAAAGAAGATGAGATCTCATCTTTCAAATCCTCCTCTGCCTTGTACCATTCTTTTTCCTTTAGTTCTTGTACCTCGTAATTTGGGTGACTTCCTATAGAACCAATTGGTTGTATGGTCGATATTCCAACCAATCACAACTTAGAATAACGAATGTGTTGAGTTTGACTTGGTGCCATCATGCAATAAGGACGAACTTGTCCATCACTCCAACCTTTACGCCTCACCTAGCTCAAGGTAGACAGACTAACCTCTCTGCACCAAAATCAACTTAACATTTTAAACCAAAATAATCTCAAACACTTACCCAAAAAAATTTATCCTTTGATTTAGGATAACCTTAGACCAAAACACAATTAAATTTAAGAAATAAAAGTTAGTTATTTGAACATTAAAAACATCTTCATTGTAGGAATTATGCTCAGAGTTATTTTAAAACCAGGATTTTGTAAGAAGATCTTTATATTAGTTAGAATAAGCTAACAATATAATAAATTATTTAGAAAAATGAAAAAATATTTATAAATATGTTTTTAGTCCATGTAGTTTCAGTGGATTTTGTAAATGGTCCTTGCTTGAAACTTGATCGCCATTTGGTCCCTACGCTTTTAAAACGTTTGTTTTTGGTCCCTATTTTAAAGCGGCGTTAATAACGTGATTGCGTGGCAAACGGCGTTCCACATCATTACCAAATATGTTGACACCTGTATTGACACATAATTGACACGTGTCTGATTATTTTTTTCGTTTAGGGTAAATGAAATGGGTGAAACGCTCGTTTAGGGTAAATAAAAATTTACTCTTGATTGTAAAATCTGCTGACGTCCAGAGCTGATGCAATCGTCTACCTGAATAGGGTTTTATTGTGCGGCGTAGCACTGACCACAAAACGTGATGGAGAGATTGGGGAAGACGACTTAATCTCATGAAAGGTGGTTTTACTTCTTCTGTAATAGTGTTCGAAGGACATGATTGGGGAAGACGACTTAATCTCGTGCTGTGATTTTCCGCTGAATATGAAGGTTTAATTCAATTCTTTTAGGTTTTCAATTAGTTTATTGGTTTTTACGTTTTATGCATTGAAATCGTTGGTTGCATTTGGGATTTTCGTTTACGGTAACGAAGTTAGGGTTTCTGGTTTTGCAAAGAATGTCTTTCTTAGTTGCGTTTTTCCACATGGGAAAGTTTGAGTCATTTAGGGGAGGTTTTTGCGTTACAACGGAGGGGAAGAACACGTATTCCATGTATTGGATCCTGATAAGTGGTCCTATTTCAAGGTCTTATCTATATTAAAGGAGGAGTTCAAATACGATGGGGCGATGAAGCTCTGATGGAATCCGAAGAGAGGTCGAATGGATAAGGATTTAAGGCCTTTTGTATCAAATAATGATGCACTGCAATTGTGTGCTTGTGCGGAAACAAAGAAAGAAGAGGTCCAGATTTATGTAGAGCATGTGGTGAGTATAGCTGAACCTATTGAGTACATTGAATGGATACAGAATGCAGGTGAAGGTGGGCGTGAAGAGGAGCCTAATGTGGTGGTGGCTGGTGTTGAATGTCAAGATGGTGGGAAGAGGGATGAGGCTACTGTAAAAGAAGTTGGGGTTGCTGACTTAGGGGAGACCAGAGTGGAGGATGAGGGTATTTCTGAGAAAGGGGATGTAAGACTCGTGGAAATTAATTAATTAAATAATTAATTAATTAATAAATGCGGGTGGTGGGAACTTTGATGTCATTAAATGTTAAATGGTATGACGTGGAAAAGTACTAGTTCAAATGGTTGAGAGTACTTTATGGTGTGAGAGGACTTGGGTTCAAGTCCTATGTATGCCAATTGTGTTTTATTTGATTTATTATTATTTTGATAATATATATGAGCTTGTTAAGTGATAGTATAATCAAGAGATTATAATAATTATCATCAAATATGGGTTAGTTGAATGGTGATGAATTGAATTAACATTAAGAGGGTCACGGGTTCAAATGTTGATAGTCATGAATTAACCCTTATTTTTTAATAAGAAGCAGCTTTGGCTTGAATGTGAAAGGGCGGAGAAAACCTAGCAGAAGGGGTATAGTCGGGGATAAAAAAGCACTAAGTAATTACCCTTGAATGGAAATTAAACACCCCATTAAGCCCATTTTCGTTTTAGCACTTAAACCCATCATAAAGACACCTACAAAAGGTTATTTTTTTTAGAGAGGAAGGGTTTTTGTTGTGCTGTTAATTGGTTTTTGAGAGGAGAACGAAATTATATAGTGAGAGGTGAGTTTTGGGTGCAGAGGCTAAATTGGGAGAAAGTTGAATCAAAGCATTGGTGAACAAAGGAACATTATTTTTCCTCAATTTTAATCAAGAATTTCAGGTTAGGGGAAGTTGTCTTTTGTGTATAAAATCAAATGTATTGTGATTTTCGTTTTCGCAATTTTCAATTGAATTCTGAGTGCTGTGAATTTCGTGTTTGTGTGATGAGAGTAAAAATTGGTATGGTTGTTGTTGGTTGCAAAACCCTTTTATGCCCTATATGATTTGGGGATGAGGGTTTTGGTAGTGTAGGGTTGTGGGTGACTAAATCATGAGTTTTTGGTAGTTTAAATGAATATAAAACATGTTCTGAGGTTTGCTTGCACCTATTTTATGCTTGGTAATGTTTGAGTTGTGTTTTGGTCTGGTTTTGGTGAGTTATATGCGTGAGCAGAGACGAAACTCTGATATTTTTGCCCAAGCGAGTCACTCTCGCCTAAGCGAAAGTTGCAGAAACTCATCCCTGGTGTTGGTTCGCGCATCTCGCTCAAGCGACCAATTTTGGTCTTGAGCGACACGTCCACTCGCTCAAGCGAGAATAGCTCGCCCAAGCGAGGTCGCGATGAAACAAGTCACGTCTTGTGTTCAAATCCTCGTCCAGGCGAGGGATTGTGTTTGAGCGAACGAAGGTCTCGCTCAGGCGAGAAGGTCTCGCCTAAGCGAGAGCTCGTGGTGAGCCATTGTTTCTCACTCGCTTAGGCGAGGTGATTCAGTTTGAGCGAGACATATGTACTCGCTTGGGCGAAGACCCATGGCTTAAGCGAGAATGGCGAGAAGTCAGGTTTGTGTCTATTGTTTGAGTTGGTTTGCTTGGTGTTTCCTAAGCTAAGGAAATTATATGCATATGTTTGTGGTGTTTGGACTTGAAGGACTAAGTCCTTAGGATCTGGGATGTGGTTGGCTTGAGTCGCGAGCGAGGAGTTCGTGATGGGTGGACCGCATGCGAAACGTGAACAATTTAGTTCACCGGAGGTACTCTCGTTGGGATGAGTGGGCGAGGGAGTTCATCTCATGCTCAACTTGAGAATGCTATGGGCGAGAGAGTTCATAGTAGGAAAGGCGGGTATGCGTGTCCGGGTCCGAGCGAGGAGTTCGGATGACGGGCAAGGAAGTCCGTGAAGTAGGACTACGAGCGGGATAGGCTTGTAGGTTGGACCACGAGCGAGGAGGGTCGTGGAAGCACAGGAAGTCCCAAGATTTAGAGTGCATGCATGAACTCATATTGGTTATGAGTGTGGGAAAGTGGGGTTTTTGTAAAGAAATAAATAACTATGAATTAGTGGGTGGGTTTACTTTACATTTATTTATATCTTTGTGCATAGCTCACCCTATCTGTTTGTGTGTGGCGATGATTGGGTAACTTGTTATCCGGGAGCAGATGTGTTACAAGTGAGCCAGCTACATAGTGGCAGAGAGTGGGGACCAGTTGCATGGGACTTTTATAGATACTTTTATTTAATTTTCATGTAATTTAATTATTGTTTTGGACCTTCAAACTGTAATAGAGAATTATGAGTATTTTGTCTATTTATAGTGGATATAAATTTTTAAGAGTTTAAAATTTCCCACGTTTTAGGGAAATGGTTTATTTATAAATGAGGTATTTATTTCTGTTTATTTTATATATTTTAAGTAATATCCTACCAGGATGTTACATGGGATGTCGGTCATAGGGATGCTGAGAATGAGGATGTTGCTGGTGTGGACGACCAAAGTGATGTGGATGATAGTGGTGTTGAAGAATTGGACAAAAGTGAAGAAGAACGTCATAGAGACGACTACAATTGTTTTGGGTCCACTAATAAATCACCCAGAGACATCACAAAACTACTTGAAAGGTGGAAGAATTTTTCTAAGGAAAGGAGAAGAAGAAAGTCTTCGGCGAGTGCTGGTGTAGGTGCTTTTAAGACAGATTCAATAGGTCAAAATCATGACATAGATGCCACATATAGCACTGATTAATAAGACAGTGATGTTGAGTGTGAAGGAGAGCTTATGCACAAGTATACCACTTTTCAAAGTGAAGATATGCGAAAGGACTTCAAGTTCAAGGTTGGGATGGAGTTTTGCCGAGTTTAAACAAGCTCTTAAGGAGTATTCAGTACTAAATGGAAGAGAGATAATGTTTGTTAAAAATGATGATATAAGAGTGAAGGTGGTTTGCAAGAAGAAATGTGGATTTCTGATTTTGTGTAGTAAAGTCATACTTTCAGGGTCAAGACATTGGAGATGGTTTCTGAGTCTATTGCTGGATGACATTGGGGATGTGCAATCTAATCGGTGGGTGTTCATTTCTAACCAGCAAAAGGTATACTTCATGTATCCAATAAAAATGTGTTATTTTCCAGCACTGTTTTGGCATTCTTGTGATAATATTAATTGCCTTTTTGCTTCTATCAGGGACTAATGCAAGTATTTGATGAAATCCTTCATGGAGTTGAACATAGATTTTGTTTAAGACATTTATACAACAATTATAAGAAAAAATTTGGAGGAGGAGTAGTCATACGCAAGCTGATGATGGGAGCTGCAAAAGCAACATACTACCAAGCATGGGAATCAAAAATGGAGGAATTAAAGAAGATTAATGCAGCGGCATATGATTAGTTAATAGTTATTCCACGACAAGCATGGTGCAAGCATGCATTTAGTGTATACCCTAGGTGTGATGTGTTTATGGATAACTTGTCATAATCATTTAATAGCACAATTTTGTTAGTTAGGGATAAACCTATAATTACTATGATGGAGTGGATAAGGTGCTATTTGATGAGTAGATTTGCTCACTTAAGAGAAAATTTTGCTGCATATTTTGGAGTTGTTTTGCCTAAGCCAAATAAAAGGCTAGATAGGGAAATTGAAAGAAGTGGGAACTGGATTGCTGTTTGGACTGGGGATGCTATTTTTGAAGTGACCCAAGGATTTACAATGGAGAAATTTGTTGTTGATCTAGGAAATCGTAGGTGTTCATGTTATTTTTGGGAATTAGTAGGAATACCATGCAGACATGTCATTGCTGCAATAAATTACAAATTAGAACAAACCCAAGATTATGTCCATCGTTATTATAAGAGAGAGGCTTACGAAGCTTGCTATGGGCCAAAAATTACACCCATCAATGGACAAGAATTATGGCCAAGAACAAACTCCACACCTTTACTTCCTCCATCATTTAAGCCTCCTCCAGGGAGGCCAAAGAAATTAAGAAGAAGGGAGGCAGATGAGAACGTGAGTTACTCTAAAGCAGGGAGGAAACCTATAAGGATGAAATGCAGGAAATGTAACCAATATGGTCATAATAGTAGAGGTTGTAGAGCTGGGAAAACATAGGTACAAAAACTAAACTTTTTACAATCAAATTAAACATTGCTTATAGTAACCTCGTACCTAATCAATATTTCATGTTCGTGACAGGGGAAAAAGAACCAGAGAAAGAACAAAAATGTTGTAAGTGAAGGTACCAGTGCATCTGGAATGAGAACCAACATGAGGTTGAGATCCTCCATAAGCACCACATCACAGCCATCAACTAGCAGAGGAGGGAGGAGATCTAAGAAAGCTGCAGCGGCCACAACAGTTTTAAGCTCGCAAGCTAGTACAAACAACGCCTCATGATGACCTAGTTTAGGAGTTGTGTTATTTTGGAAGCTGTGTTATTTTGGGAGTTTTTTAATTCGAAGTGGTATTGGAACTTTATTTTGGGGAGATGTGATATTTTGGTTGTACCAAACTTTGCATCAGGCTTTGTATTCAACTTTAGGGGACCACTTCTTATCTTTATCACCACTTGTCAACATATTGAACCACTGTAATGTTTATGGGCCGTATGATGTTAATGGAGCATCTTTTATATTTATATCATCTTGGTAATATAATATGTTATGTGTTGAATATCTATATGATATTGAACCAATTAATACATGTGTATGCTGAATATTACAACACAGGTTATGGACCACTTAATAATGGACAAGTTCATGCCAAAATTTTAAACAATTATATGTCAAAGGGAATGATAACGTCTCCCAAATGGACTCATACAGGAACTAGTAACAAAGACATTGATAACAAATAATCTTCAAATGCCAAAGCTTTTAACACTAATATGTCATTTTTTACAATTCACCACAAACTGATAACAAATAACACTTCCATGGAATGGACTGATAACACACCCAGAACCAACATCTTAATTCAGCACCACTCATTATAGAGTAAACATGAACAACCAACACGTTACAATTCATTTTCAGCACGAATAAAGTACAAAAAACAATAGTAGATGCCCACGAAACTAAGAAAAGCCACGTCTTAATTTGGCCCATTTTTCTCTCTTCCATCAACTTCTTCTTTAGCTTGGCATTTTTCTAAACCAAATCGACGACCCTTCTCTCATTATCACAAAAAGTTTCTTTTTCTTTTTTCTCTATTAACTTTTCCCAAATAGGTTCCACCTCATCAGCTCATTGGAAGAAGCTACAATTTCCTTCACTCTACAATGACCAAAAAAAAATCATTGACAACAAATAACTACCTCAGATCTAAACACTGCAAAAAATGATACTTACTGCCTAGTTTCTACATCTCCAAAAAAATCTACCATTATTCTTCGCGGTAGTGGCTTTCAAAAGCAATAATATTTTCCCACATCTACAAATTTTTGAACATCCGAGCATTGAAGAAGAATATGAGGTGGAACACTTCGATCCATGACTCTTTTTCATTTTTAGAAAGGGAGAACAAGAAACCCTAATCCTCAAAATTTACCTCAACCCCCACCAACATCAACACACTAACCTCTTTCAAATACAACATTGCATCTGAATTTCACGATCCATGACTCTTTTTCATTTTTAGAAAGGAAGAACAAGAAACCCTAATCCTCAAAATTTACCTTAACCCCCACCAACATCAACACACTAACCTCTTTCGAATACAACATTGTATCTGAATTTCACTACAACTGATTTTTACCTGTAATCCTTCCATATTTCTTGCCATTCAACCATTTCTTCCATTAAAAACCCACTTCCAAAACGTCAGTTTCAATTAACCTAAAACGAAATTTAAATTAAAAAAATTAATGAGACACGTGTCAATATAGGTGTCAACAGATCTAGTATTGATGTGGACCAAACGGTGATCAAGTTTCGAGTATAAACCATTTACAAAATCAACTGAAACAGACTATAAACATATTTATCTCTTTTTTATATTATAAGCAACTTTTTGTTTAAAATGAATATTAATAAATGTTTTCCTATGAAAGTGTATATAACATTCGGTTAAATAAAATTTTATGATAAGTATTTGAATAATAATTTGAATAAAGGTATATTTGAAATCTTAACAATGATACGTTACAATAAAACTAAATAAAGTGACTCTTACCATATATTTTTTTTGTTTTTTTTCATTGTTTTATTAAGTTTTACATAGTGATATTCCTTTTTTTGGGTAGGTTATAATTTAACTCAAATTAGTGAGGACTTTCTAAGCCTCCCGCAAACTCCAAATTCTGTTATAAAAGAAAGTTTTAGAGATGAAAATATCGCACACTCATGTTTAAAAAATATTGTTTAAAGTGTTTTAAAGGGATTTATGGATGATAGAATAAAAATGTTCATGATCAAGGAGACATAATTGAATAACATATAGGATCAAATTGACTCTTACAATAATTTCTTACTTTTTTTTATCTGTTAAACTTTATTATACAAGTTAAACTCTATGAAGTAGATGAAACTCGAAAAAGTTAAAAACTACTTAAGGATTTTAATGTAGAACTTTATTTTAATGGACAAAATAATTCTTAAGAATAAAAATTATTCTTTTTCAATCACAATCCTACATATAAAAATTAAATGAGACTTAATTCAAATAATCAAAAATGTAATCAACAAAATGAAAACTATAAGCACTGGATTTGAAACCACTTACACTGCCTATTTTTCTAAAACCCAAACGTCAAACTACGTCGTTTTTTCTCTGTATAAACTAACACTGTAAAATTCGACCCGCATGATTGTGAATGGAAAAAAAGAAGAGAACATTGTGTGCATGTTGCTTTTCTTTATCACTCTGAAACTTTGGCCAAAATACCCACCCAGCAGCTATGGAATGCTATTTGAATTACCCAATGCATGCAATCGCTCCAGCTTAAGAAATCACTGTAAAGAAATCTATACTTCTCATATACCTAAAGCTTTCTAGCAACAGCACTGCCATTCCCCTACCGCATTCAATTTATAATTGGATTATTTTGCACCACACAAATATTGATATAGTATGTTTAAAGCAAAATTCGCAGAAATAGTTCGAAACATCGATGCAAAATCCTATGGAGCAACAAAAATACATCGACGCAAGCACAAATAACAAGTACAACAAGTCACTGACAAAACCACAAACAAAACTCGACAAAAATTTAAAACTAAGGTTTCGGAAGATAAATTCAGCTAATAAGTTGAAAAATAAATAGTTCTAAAATAAAAGATTTTAAAGCTTGTCTTCATACTCAGAAAGAGGAGTCATCTGTTCCTTCAAGCCCTTCCTCTTGCGAATGTCCGCCACCAGCTGTGCAGCTTGTGATCCAGCCTCCAATGGGTCAGAGGACATCATGTCCCAGTGATCAAAGACACACTGTGGGAAAGCTTGGCCTGATGTTGCAGCCCTCAAGGTGCTTGAGAAACCAAATGACTCAATGACAGGGAGATATGCCTTGATGTTGTAGAGTGGGGTACCTGGCCTCTGCATTTCCTCAAAAACGTGACCACGTTTTTGATTCAGAACACTGTAGATACCACCAAGAGCTTGCTCAGGAGCCTGGATTTCAACCAGGTAGACAGGCTCAAGAAGCCTGGGTTTAGCAGTAAGCTGTGAAGCATAGAACACTCTCCTGGCAGTAGGAATGATCTGACCACCACCTCTGTGGATAGCATCAGCGTGAAGAACGACATCACATACTTCAAAGCAGATACCCCTCATGTTCTCCTCAGCCAATGCACCTTCTTTTGATGCCCACTGGAATCCAGCAACCACAGAATCCTTGATTTCATTCAGATACTGCACTCCCTTACACATATCAACCACCATGTTGGGTCCTGTGGTCTCAGGGCCGAAACACCAAATCTTCTTAGCAAGATCCTTATCCCAGCCATAATCTTCAGACAAGATCTTAGAACGAACCTTGGGGTCATCCCTTGGTCCAATCTTGCCATCATCAATGGCTTCAGCCAGACCCTCCTCCATTGGCCTTGCTTCCATGTACAGACGGTTGTGCTTGTTTGGTGACTTGCTCATCACAGTGCGGCATGACCTCTCCAGCACAGTCTCCCTGAATGACACAACAGGGTCAGATTTAATGATCTCAGCTCCACCCATGAAATCATCCTGCAAATCCTTCAAACAGATCTCAAGATGAAGCTCCCCTGCACCAGCAACAATGTGCTCACCAGACTCCTCAATGGTACAAACAACCATAGGATCTGATTTGGCCAATCGCTTGAGACCTTCAACAAGTTTGGGAAGATCTGAGGCAACCTTGCACTGAACAGCAACACGCACAACTGGGGAGACAGAAAACTTCATTGCCCTAATAGGGTGAGCATCAACTTCCTTCTCGTTCGTCAATGTAGCATTCTTTGTGATGAATTGATCCAAACCAACCATAGCAACTGTGTTACCACATGGCACATCCTCAACAGTTTCCTGCCTCTTACCCATCCAAATGACAGTACGTTGAACACTCTTGACATACAAATCTTTTTTCTCTCCAGGAACATAATTTGGTCCCATAATCCTCACTTTCAAACCAGTTGAAACCCTGCCAGAGAACACACGTCCAAAAGCAAAGAATCTACCCTTGTCAGATGCTGGAATCATCTTTGACACATAGAGCATCAGAGGACCCTCAGGGTCACAGGCTCTGATAGCTGCAGCATATTGATCGTCAAGTGGACCCTCGTACAAATTTTCCACACGGTACTTCTGGGCAGTTGAAGGAGAGGGAAGATGAAAGATCATCATTTCCAATAGGGCAGTACTTGCTGGAAGCCAGGTTTGCATGACACGCTTCATCAATGCTTTACCCATGAGGTCCTTCTCCTCAGATTTCATGGTGACACCAAGTTTTAGGAGCATAGGCCACAGCTTATCCTTCTGGTCATTCATGCAAGTGTTAATGATCTGTTTGATGGGCTCATAGCAGAACTGAACAAACCCACGCTTACAGGTAGCAGATCCAGTGTTCTTACTGGTCCATTTCTTTGTGGCTGGATCAAAGAAGTTTTCACCCCAGAGTCTCTCCATCATCTTGCCTTCATCAACTCCAAACTTTGAAGCATACATCTTGGCAAAGTTAGTCAAGGTAAAAGCCCACCCATGTAACCCTGCAGAGAAAGCAACAGTTCCTTTCTCTGGGTAGACCTGAACATCACCCAGAAGTGGATCTTCATAAGTAGCCATGATGACATTAGCATTCTCAATAACCCTCTGGAATGTTTGGTAAGCCTCCTCTCCATCCACCTGGAGTTCAAGGAAGCACCTGTCCATCTTGTTGACAGTCAGAACAGGCCTAATCCTTTCTCCCAGAGCTTGACGCAGCACAGTTTCAGTTTGGACACAAACTCCTTCAACACAGTCCACCACGACTAGGGCTCCATCAGTAATACGGAGTGCAGCAGTAACTTCAGATGAGAAGTCAACATGTCCAGGGGAGTCAATGAGATTAATGAGATACTCATTCCCATTACGTTCTCCCTTGAAATTCTTCAGAGATTCATCACTCATCTCGTAATAGAGTGAGATACCAGTAGACTTGATTGTGATACCACGCTCAGCTTCATCCGCCCTGGTATCAGTCATTCGGACATCACCAGCCACTTCCTGAGCAATAATGCCAGCAGCGGCCACAAGAGAATCGGTCAGAGTTGATTTTCCTGCAATACAAAAACATAAACCATATATAGTCAGTAAACAAGCAAAGTACAATGATTTCATAATATTGCGACCGTACAATATATAGCATAAAGCAGCAAAAACAGTTGAAAATATATCCTTCATAAAAAAAGTGTCTATTACACAATGATTTTGTTCAAAGCCGTAACTTAAAATAATACCAAAACACCAAAGAAAATTAAATATTTTCATTTATAACAGAGGGTGAGGGAACATCAAAATTAGAATCAGACAAGTGCATGAAAGAGAAAGAAACACAAAATATAAAATGTGTTAATTCCATACCATGATCAACATGGGCAATGACAGACATATTACGGATATTGTGCTTAAAGTCCATAATACGACGGAGCTCTTCAGCTGTGAACTTCACCTGCATGCATAGAAAATTCTCAATTCAGATTGCGAACATTCGAACAGCATATAAATGATGAAATTATGCATTGCACTGTACAAGACTTACCATTTTGACTAGTCTTTATTTTCCACCAAAAAATGAGTCAAAACTGATACATTAAGACACCAAGGTTAGCTAAATCGTAATATATTAAACAGGCAACAAAAGGCAAAACATGAAAAAAAATTAATTAGCATAACTTCATCAAAAATAAATTGCAGAGAAAAAAGACAGCATCAAAAAATTTAGCATGAACAAAACAAAAATCATTTGGTGCTTTTAAATCAAGACCTTCAGTATTTGCACGAACTATTATATCTCCTTTCAGATAAGCTTCTACAAATTTAAAAACAAAAAAAAAAGAATCGCAATTGTTCAAAACCCTAGGTTATGATACCAGACACAAATTACATCCAACAAAACAGCACAAATTAGCAACAAAACGTTAAAGCTAAAACATTTTAACATTCAAGAGGGAAAGAGTGTATGTTGACCCAAGATCCATATCTCACAAAGAAAAAGCAAAACAAAAAGCCAAAGCCAAAGGCCATGTTCAGATTTAAATCATCTGCGTTCGAATCAGGTGATATCAAAGCCCGTAAAGGACAGCTCAATATGATGTATTCCATAACAGCTAATCGAACAACACGAATACAAATACGAAAAGGCACGAAACATGTCGATAACAAGCAAATTAACATAATCATACCGATTAACAAGCAATACAAGGTAGTAAATCCACAAACACTGAAAGTGGAATAAGAAAGTTAGAGTAAAACAAAAACAGATCTGGAGGAAAACCGAGAGAAGAAAAAGAAAAGATACCGATCTGTTCGGAAGCTTAAGAAAAACGAAGAGATTGAATAGAGAAAAATTGTAGGAAGACGAACCTGGAAGAGGGAGAGAGAGAGGCGGCGAAGAGAGTGGTGCTGCCTTCTCTAACGAAAGTATATAAAGCTGTGTGTGGTGAGACAAAGTGAGTCCTCAAGAGAATTTAAGGGTTCTATTCAACCACTCAATGCAAACTCAATCCTCAACCATGGGCCTTGGGCTTCATCTCTAACTACTTTTAAGCCCAATATAATATTTTTGCTTTTTTATAGAAATTTATTATTATTTTTGAATAATAATAATGCACCAGTAAATCTCTTTTCCGTTTTTATGTATTTTATGTATGACAGGAAAGCCGTTTCTGCATTTTCTTTTATTTATCTTTTTAATATCCAATGAAAAAAAAAGACGAGTTAGTTTATGGATCTAAATCTAAATTTTATGAAATAAGTATAATTAATTGTTTACGATTTCAAAAATATTCGAGCAGAGAAAATATATTTGGTTTCAACTTCTAATCTGACATATTTTATAAAATTTTACCATAAATTTATGTTGAAAATTTTAAAAAGAGCGTAACTTATGTTATAATCTTTTTCTAAATTTAAAATAAAAAATATCAATTATTTTAATTATTTAAAACTATAATGTTAATAAAAATTGAAAATAAAATTAAATAGCAGAAGACATATATTATCCCCTATAAAAACCAAAAAAGAAAAAAAAAAGTGAGACTTTTTTTTTACCTATGGGACGTATATTCACAGTTTTATTATATAAAAATTATGTTTAAATTTTAAAATAGAATGAAATATGTTTTTTTTTTCTAT
>Ga0209589_1006603_pt1 | contig 19098 bp, 6 predicted proteins | sample CowpeawhiteBW_FD_187525 | JGI IMG/M metagenome (GOLD analysis project Ga0209589, IMG submission 187525) | Root nodule microbial communities of legume samples collected from California USA - Cow pea white BW (SPAdes) (version 2) | ecosystem: Host-associated > Plants > Roots > Nodule | place: USA...
TTAAATTTATTTTTATATAATTTATTAAAAATTTAATAAAAAAAAAAAAGAATTAAAAAATCATATTTAAAATAACATATATAAATAATGAAATTTAAAATTAAAAAAAAAACGAATATATATATATATATATATATATATATATTTGTATATATATTTTCTTTATTATCTTTTTTTAATTTAAAGTTTTATTATTTTAAAATGAATTTAAATATTAAATAACATTAAATGAAGCAGAATAAATTTATTATTTTAATTTTAGTTATATTTATATTTATATTTATTTTTCAGTATATTAAATAAAAATAAAATTATATATATAGATATTAATATTTTTTAAAAAGTATATATTAAGAAATTTGAAAACATAAAAGTAAATAAAATAATAAACTAAAAAAACCATTAAAAGTTAAAAAATATAAATTTGAAAAAGAATTAAAAATATTTAAAATAAAATTTGATTTTTTACTTACGGAAGTCATTCCGAAGAATTTTTTTTGACTTCCGGAAGTCGACTTCTGGGAATATTTTTTGACTTCCGGAAGTCGACTTCTGAGAATATTTTTTGACTTTCGGAAGTCGACTTCCGGTAATAATTTTTGACTTCGGGAAGTCGATTTCCGGTGATACATTTTGACTTTCGGAAGTCGACTTCCGGTAATACATTTTGACTTCCGAAAATTGACTTTCGATGATATGTTTTGACTTCTGGAAGTCATATATTTTGACTTCCGAAAGTCGACATAATTTTGAAGGTGTGGTATCTGCGGATTTCCTTACATGGTCAAAGGGTTTTTTAGAAATTTAAAGAAAGTTTGAAGGTGTAGAAGAAATTTTGGAGGTGCAAGAAAAAAGACCCACAACTTTTTGTTGGGTCAAATCCAGATCGCCACTAAGTTTGACAAAGAATAGGGTTTTGATCAAAACTTTAGGAGGGAAAAAAAAAGTCCAACAAACGAAAAACGAGATGAACTTTGTGTGTATTACACTTTCTCTTCCTAGAGGAAGAGACTTGCAAGGAAAATAAAAGGTGAAAAATAATAGATTATATATACAAATTAATCCATTATTTATAATTTTAAACACAAAAAGTAAAATAATATAAATGAATACTGATGATAATAATAATAATAAAATTAGAAATAGTAATAAAAATAAAATTATAATTTTTAAATGATAATAATAAAAGTATAATGTATTATTTAATTAAAATTAATTTATAATATATTTTTTAATATTTTTTTAAAATTTATCTATCAATTATATCATATGATAGACGGATACAATACGAATATCAAATACAACACGTATTCGATATGATGATTCGTCTTATCTTAAAAATATAAGATACGACACAATAATTCATTTTATAATAAAAAATATGTAATATATTATAATTTAATTTAAATTATAGTAAAATTAAAAAATTATTAATAAATATTATCTAAATTAAATATGTTAAATATATTGAACTCTGTATATAAATAAAATAAAAAATATACACTTAATATGTTATACCGTTATGAATAGTTAAGCTATTCTGTTTTTTTTTTTAGTTTTGGTTATACATATAAATGTTTAATTTTATAATTTATACCTTTTAAACTATTGTAATATTTTATTAGTTGTTATTAATATTTTAAAATGTAATTTGTATCTTATTTGAATACATTCTATAATGATCTTTATTTAAAAAATTAATTTGCAGAAAGACGGAATGATAATTAAAAAATTAAAATAATATTTAGTTTTTTTTTATGCAAATGCTAAAAAAACTATAATTTCTTTTAAAAAATGGAAGAAAACCTGATTAATAAATTAAAAGATAATATTTAAATTTATTTTTATTGAGTTGTTAATATTTAGTTGTTAACATTAAAATTAATAATGTAAGAAATAATAAAGTGAAAATCTTTTAATAAATAAAAAATGGGTTGAACGGTTTTATTAATAAAATACGTTATATCAACAAAATAATAAAATATCATTCAAATTTTATAAACATAATTCTATTTATGAAATAGGCTCAAACAAATTTTCAACTAATGACAGCGTTTTGCGTGTCAGATATTCAAATCATGGGTGTACAAGCTGCTTGGACGTGTATGTACATTACAAATTATATCATTCACAAATTTTTCTTTTCTTTTTATCATTTTTATAATATTCAAACAACTTCATTCTCACCTTCCTTTATTTTCAAATCTACTTATTTTAACTCCCTCAAATTCATCATTGAATCAAAACTCAAACTCTAAACTCCAAACTTAAAATTCAAATCAATCTATTATCATTTCATCAATTACATGAGCATGGATCCATATGTCGAATTCATTAAGGAATATCTACTTACGCTTTTCAAAAACCTTTCATTAGACATTCACCGGAGAGATTAAGACCTGATCCATTCTAATATATCAAGTATATAAATATTGACTACATAGATCAGAATAAGTTAGAAGTATATTTAATTCAAAATATTAACTACAACTAATATTTTTCAACCTTGTTTTAAAAATTTGATTCTTTTTAGTTATTCAAAACAATTTTCAAACATAATTTTAATCAATTAACAAGATGTATGAATAATACTCAAGATGTCTTCTCAATCACAAGATTCAAATATAAATAAAAAGAAAGAACAAGTGACAACAATTTTTACACTAGTTCAATTATTTAAAAATCTATATCTAATTATTTAACAATTTTAGCTACATTTTCATTATTAAAATCAAGAATCAAAGATTACAAGATGCACCTTTAATATCTAAATACAAATAATCTTGAAATAACTCAAGAAATTCAATAAAAAAAAATGCTCCACCCAATTACTCTAAACTTACATAATGAAAAGAATAAAAAGATTGATTAACAAAAGACATAACTAGGGAAGAATACATTTAATTGTGTTGATATCACAACATCACCTAGTTCCAAACAAGAAACTCTTATTCTTGGACAAATTTTGGTTGAAAGCGAAATTCTCAGCGAAAATCTCTCTAAAACTCACCACTCTCGCTTTCTAATATGTTTAAAATTGTCTAATTATGTAGGTTGTCTAATTAATTAAAATTGTTCATACTTGAATATATGAAATAATCGATTATATAAGTACCTAATCAAATAAAATAGAGAATATTATGTTTCCGGCCTTCATTGAAATAATCAATTATGTTATTCGCTTAATCAATTAAAATTCACTGAAAAACAGTTTCATTGTTTTTAGACTAGTATACATGCACAGATTATAAGAATCATTTCCCCCATTCCTCTATGATTGCTTTTACATAATAAAAAATGCAGCCCTATGTTAATTAAGAGCTTATACACTATGTAGCTAATTCATGTTGAGAGAACTTACCCTATGTAGTTATTTCAATGAAGGTATATAATCCCACCCAAACCTCGTTCATTGCACGCCATCTCTAAATCCACAGAAAAACAAAAGACGTCTTTCGCTCGACGAATTTATGATATACAGCTAACGAGGGATCTGATAGTAGAGCCACACCACATTTCTAATGAACAAAGAATTATCAAAAGCATTCTACATGAAATCAACGCTTGAATGGTGAAATATGAACCTTAAAACCATTCAGAAGTGCTAAAGCACATATCTACATTTCCTGGACAAAAGAGATCTACTTGAAAAAAAAAAAACATAATTGCTTCCATGACTACTACTTTGAATCCAAAGAAGCACCACCATCATCACCCAAAAAGCCTCCACCTGAATCGTTGGAATTTTTTCCTGCTTCTTCCATAATCCCATAGTTATCACATACCTCGGAATAGCTTCCGCTGTCTTCCTTGGACACCCCAGATAGTGATACTAATCCCATTGCTGCTATACTGTTCGCAAAAACATTAATATCTCGGGTTCCCGTGTAAAGACCTCGGCTACCAGCCACAAGAATGTTATTTTGTTTTTCGTCCGGATTATTTAAAATTGCAGGCAGAGTGTCCCTTATCATTTGTTGGTTCTGGCTTGAACCACTGATCAGCAATCTTAGAGTCTCTCTTGCACCCTTCACTACAGCATCAGATTCAGGAATAAGTGGTTTCACAAGATTTGGATGCAACGGTGGGATGCTAGTTGACATGGCAGGGCCAGCACTCACAAGATAGCCCTGACCTGAAGAACACACATCAATCACTGGGACATGAACAATCGGATCACACATTAATGGTGTGAAAGTGGGAATCTGTTGAGATGATGGCAACGACATTCTGACCAATGGATCAGGCAAAAAAGGAGGAAAATCCATGGAAGCACCAAGAGGTTGTACTGGATCCAACAGGGTAGTTGACAGGGGGCTTGGTAGGAAAGAGGCACCTGAGGGGAAAGGCAATGCTTCAATAGAAGATTTGGGGGTTTGCGTAGCTGCTGCTATGGATGGACAGGAAGAAATTCCCGGGGGACAAAAACAATAGTAGGGAGAAAAAAGGGGAGATACCACGGGAGGGACCTCCCCACCCAGCCCAAGGCTTGATGGAACACCGAGTTTTCCAAGTGATCCCAGAAAACTAGGTGAAAAGGCAAGAGTTTTGGTAACTTCAGATGCTTTGTCATGATCAGAACTTGAGGATATATCTGAAATGTTTGCTGAATCATTTGTCAAGTTATCAACCATTTGCTGATGATTCTCACCACGTCGTTTAATTTTCTCCCTGGCTGCAATCCTGTGAGAAGACAAATTTCTTGGAGGAACCTCTTTAAAAGAACTTGATCTTGGACTAAGAATACCCTGGTAAAGTGCTGTATCTCCCTTTGCTGTCTGACCTCCATTGTTTCGAGATCGGGGAAATTTTGAAGATGATGGGCTTGAACTTTCGGAACTCACATTACAACATGTGTCGGAATTGGCACATGTTGAGGTACAAACTGAATGATCACTGCCACTTCTGTCTCCCGTTGACCCCACAAGAAAAGCCCGAAGCTGAGTGGCAAAGCAGTCAAGTCGTGATTTGCTAATACCACTCAGCTCAACAATGGATGGTTTCCTCTTGAGCAAATCCTTCATCTGATTCATACAAAAATTATTTTGATGACCAAAAATATCAATCATTAAATATATTCAGAACACCGTACAAATAGAGGAGAAACTACGAACATGCAAAATAAATGCACATCTAATGCTACGACACTGCAAATGAGTTAAAAAAGAATAGCTAAAAGTACCTTCCCAAGTAATTCAATTCCCAAAAGCTTGGACTTCTCACAGCACCAGAAGTAAAAAGCTCTGCTATCTGCAGCACTTATAAAGAAGGATCGGCCGGACGTATCGGTTGGAATTTCATCAACCACAACAGCAGAGCACTGGGATTTGCTAGTAAGGGTGAATAGTCTCTCAGTTTTACCATCATCCCCAATGAACGATAGACGAAGATCAGAACTTGGCAGCAGTACAAGTGTCAAGTTACCTCTGCACAAATTGAGATGATACACCTTAGAAAGTGATAGTTAAGGAAACAAGCAAAAAGTACAAACAATCCATCAAAAAATTTATGAAGTTATAACCCATAAGCTTCAAAACCTTAGCCCAACAACACGAGAGACCTCTTCCAACTAAATTTATATTTTGGTCATAATTATTAAAAGAAAATTCACACCAATAATCAGTCCTCATAAACAGACACTACAAGCTATAATTTCCTTACTAGAAACATAAACATAAATCAGGAAAAATGCATCCAACTGAATCCATCAAGCTATTCTAGTCAACAGTATTTCCCAATTCCTAAAAGTTGAAAATCATTAGTCTTACAGGGAAAGTGTAAATAAATTGAAATATAATATGTATTAGTTTTCTGGGAATGACGCCATTGGCTTCCACAGACAAAATAATCAATGTGCTAACCCAAGAGGTATATTGAACACACAATAACAGCCATACAATAGAAAAAAGGTAATCTAAATCATCTAAACAATATTAACCCTTTACATAAGTACAAATAAAGATAGATACTCCACTTTAAGAAAAAAACAATATTCGTTATAGCTAACCGCTATCCCATCATGTTGGTGTTGTTTCATGCTTTACCAAAAAAAAGAATCAAATACAATACAATATAAATTTGTCATTAATTTCAGACTACTAGAACATACATCCTTTGAATACGTGATCATAGTGATACATTTCTTGTTCTTTTTGGTAGTAGTCACAAGAATAACATGCTCCAGCATATTAATGCAAACACACATATAATTTGCAATGTTAAATACATATCAAAGCACAGCATACATATATGAAAATAAATAAATGCTATATTTCTAGATTGTGTAAACCTAGTCAATGTGCTGTCTCCCCCACCCCCGAAACAAATGCTTCAAACCTATAGTGATTTGAAAATCTGAGCAGCAATGATATATATAATATAGGATCATGAAACTACCTTTACTTCCTCTTAATTCAGAGATCATAATAGAATACGTCCAGTTACCTACAAGTCAAAAGACATTTTTACTTGGAAGAACGAACATATTACCATCAATAAACTAAACTACAGACTCCAGTAATTACTAACGATCATCCAATAATTTTCACATGCTTCATACATATAAATAGACGTGATGGAAAGAAAAATTGAAATAATAGATGTTAGTTCATACACAACAGATACATCAATATTTAAAACAGCATGTACCATAACATAATGCATAAGCAATTGACTATAGCCACTATAAATCAGAGTTATGAATAGGGAAAATAACAACTACAAATACAATTGCACATAAAATACAGGAAAACTCAAAATCCTTAACTCCAAACTTCAAAAAACTTAAAAGGAACCAATAAGTATTTGGTCAAGATCTGGCTATAGGTCAAGGTAAGCAATTAATTAACAGCTCCTAATCCACAATTATCCAGTATAAAATGAACAAAGAACCCAACCATTAGTGGAAAATAAAAACAAACAAAACAGACATATCAAGTGCGGCCTTCCCCTTCACAGGTCAAATTTGTTAGCCAAAACAATTGGACGATTCCATTTACGTACCCAACAAAAATAAGGCCTAATTCTGACCCACTTTTTTCCTTCCACAACCAGAAAGAAGGATGATAAAAAATTGAACCTAGACCCTTCAGCCTTCCCCAGGCAGCTGTGGCTGTAAACTCCTTATTCTTCCTTAAGCAGTGCATCACACCTTAGCTTCACATTTATGCAGTGATGATGAGCTGCACCCACAGTACCCCACAAAGCTGGAGTGGGCAAGCCTGAAAGGAATTGGACCAGGTTTGGCCCATTTATCAAGTTACACAACAGAAAGCTTCCATTCAAGAAATGCTTCCCCTCACAAGTGTGGAGGCATATTACGGGGACGCTTATGTAATTAGATAATTGGTGGCAAAACTATTGGAAGTTGGAACTTTGAATAAATTAAAATCTCCATTCCTCAGTACACACAAGATCTAAAAACGACAAAAGGGAGCATGCAACCTCATTAAAGAAAAAGGTGGCAACATAATAAAAGTGACCTTACTTGATCACATTTAACTTCAATTTTTTAAAAGTAAAAACTGTAAGAATAATCCCACACTTCCATTGTCTAGAAAGAATGCAGAAGCACAGAAAGGATACAGAATTGGGTAGTAACAATCTGTCCATATCTTAATTCACAAACACACAATCTAACACCCATAAACAATAACTTCCACGTATATTAGCATCTTTGACACTGAAAATCATCAGAAATTTAGTAACACCGAGAAATATTTTAAATCAACAGATTATGACCACATGAGATTCGAAAACTAATTCAAAGCACACAATGAATTGCCACTAGAGAGTCATGGCAGAGTGAAATAGTAGTTATGCAGTCTATAAAGCGACTGCCATGACACACAATTAATCGCTTTAACAGACACAATAACAGGTTGTCATCAAAGTTAGAGGTCGAAGAACCCACGGTGTGGAGGAAAAGAACACAAAACAAACAAAAAGGAACCAATAGAACTCTCAAGACACATAAGTAGTGTAATAGAGGAACTTAAAAGAATTGCAAAGATTTATCGCATCTGCCGGTGTGGGGGGGAAATCAATTTCGGCACAGATTCAAAAACTAAAATGAAATTACCTATTCGAAGTAGGGCAGAAGCGAATCCCCTCCTTATTGATCTTCCCAACACGGATCGAAACAAGCGGCACACAGAAGCATCTCGCTAACATTCCAACCTCCGATGGCTCGAAATGCTGTACATCGAAATAGAATAATCAGCAAATAAGAAATAGAATAATAATAATACGGCGAGTGAAAGAAACAAGGCGGCATGATAACAGAAAATAGAGATAGTCAACGGAACAATCAAGAACGATTCTCACCTGAGTCAATTGAGCCAGAAGAGGATCTTCCGCGACGCCGCAAGAAGTGCTCATCTTCAGCAAGGGTTTCAATCTCTCGTCTGCACGACAGGCTCCCATAACTTGCAAATCAAGAGCCTGAAGCCACTGCAAGAACCGGTCTTCTCTATTTGTCTGCTGAATCAACAGATCGCCGTCGCGTTCGTCGACGAAAATATCCGTCAACCGCTCCGTAAGTCCAACCTGCGTCCTTGCGCGGCCGTCCTCTCCGGCAGAAGTAGCACTGTCCACAGACGACGAATCGTCGAAATCATCGCCGTTCGACGGATCAACGCCGCCACCGCTAAACAAATCTTCCTCTCTGCGGTTTGCCATCGCAAAATCGTTTTCAAACCGAATTAGATTATAGGCGGAGAAATCCAAAACCCTTGGTTCAGTTACAATCAAATGCCTCGAATCCCAATCGAGCAATCAGGCAAAACAGATTTGAAGATTTTAGAAAGATAGAGAGATAGAGAGGCGAACGGTTTCTGAGAGAGAGAGAACGGTTTTAGAGAGAGAAATAATATCTGCAACAGGTGGTGGCAACACTCGAAATAGAGAGCCTGTAATTGCCAAGTTGTTCTATAAATAGTAGACACGGAAGGGTGACGTGGCGGACATAAAATTGTTTATGGAATGGGTTTTTAGCACAGGTTTCAGGTCCGTGACACTGGTTGGTGGGGTCTTCCGCCATGTAACCTCTCTGTGGGTTCCACTTATGAACATGAGGCGGTGCCACATCGGAGCTTTCGCCGACTCTCTCTGATTAGGTTTTGAAAACGACAGCGTCGGATGCGGACGGAATAATGATGGCCAGGGCCAGTACGTTAACGGAGGTTTTTTCTTTATTTGTTTTTTTAATGATACTTTATTTTCCTTGATTATATATCATTACAGTTTCAAAGTTTTTCTGTAGTGATTTTATTTTTCAAGTTTAAATGATTGTAAGGTTTAATTTCAATTTTAGAATATTACACCTCAAACTTATTAACTTTATATCCTATTTATTAATTAATTTGTTGTATTAATATGCTTTTGAACTTTGTTTGGTTCCACATGCGCTTCCACCCTGACGAACCACAATTCATGTAATGAAAATTTTTCTTTTCTGATTTTCTTAGTGCACAAAAGGTTAATAGGTTAAGTACATAAGGCATAAGCTCATTAAAAAAAATTACGGATAAAGTTAAGAGAGAAACTAATAAAAAATACTAGACATGAAAACTAAAATATACAAAATGGTGGAAAATTTATCAATTAGTTAAATTTGATTTTATGATTAATTTATCATTATAAAATATTCCAAATAATAATACTTTAATTGCATAATAATTTGCTATTTTATACGATTAAACATAATAAAATAATAAATAATTAGTTGTGTGCTTTTTTATCATAGTTTGTAGAAAATAAATTTAAAAATTTTATAAGGCATATTATCATATGATATTATTACATTATTAAAGAAGAACAAAATTATCTTGTTTTGATTCTTCATTCAAAATATCGATCAAATAAATAGGTTGATGGAACTATTGATAAGTCCAATTCCAAAATTTTAGTTCAACCCCACTATAGATATAAAGAGCGGTCTTGAAGATGATTACTCGACCTATGAGCGATTTTGAAAGATGATTATTGAAACAAAGAGCAACCTGGTTATTGGACCAAAATTTGACCTTAATGACTGATTATTGGATTTTACATAGATATTCAATATATTTGACATTTATGCAATCCAAAATTTTTAGTTGATATTGTTAAAAAAAATTATGGATTTTAGGCTATATTTTAGCAAATGATAGTAAGTGTTTTTTTATCATAGTTTGTAGAAAATAAATTTAAAAATTTTATAAGCGAGGTTGTCATATCATCCATGATCACAGTAACTCTATATTATTAAATTATTGAAAAGAATATTATATTATTAAAGAAGAAAAAAATTTATCTTATTTTGATTCTTCATTCAAAATTATGTTAGATATCGATCAAATGAATAGGTTCATAGAACTATTGATAAATCTTAAGTCTAATTCCAAAATCCTAGTTAAAAATTATGGTGGAATTGACCATAGATTCAAAGAGCAATCTCGAAGATAATTATTAGATCAATGAGTAATTTTGAAAGATGATTATTGGACCAAAGAACAACCTAGATATTGATGAAAAGGTTTATAATGTACTATTTTTGTATCTTTTAGGTGTATGATTTATAACTAAAGTATTTATAAATAGAAAAACACATTCAAGGCCGAGGCACTTGAATTTTCTCACTTTAAAATACAAATATCATTGAATCAGATTATCTCCTGTGTTCTCTGGTTTAAAATCCCAAACTCTAGGTTAAAACAGTTCTTATATGATTACTTTAAAAACAAATTTAAAATAGAAATTATTTAAATTTGCAATCTAATTCCCAGCACTGCGTGCAAATAAGGGAAAACAGATCGCACAGTTCAAAAAGTTATATAACAATTAATTAGTGATAATAATCACATCACACATGCTCTAAAAATATTAAAAAGTAGTTGATTTTTCTGAGGAAAAGGACGTAAGCATGCACATCAAGTTGAAGAAAAAATGGTTGGACGTGAACGGACTCATCTTTATTGTCTGCTTATTTTTTCTGTGGACGGCTGTTGGTGGAGAATATTACGTTGGTTTAGTGTTTTGTTTATTTAAATTTTTATCACTTGAGTTTTTTTTTTTCTCATAAAAACAAAACCATGATTAGCAATGAAAAAAAAAATCGTACTTCGTTAATATTGATGAGTAAAACTCCAATAAAAATGAGGAATTATTTATAATTGAATATTATAAATTTAAATTTTGTAAACAATTTATAAATATTGACGAATATCATGCGTATAAAATAATGTTCTATATAAAATAATGTGGGTCCCTTGCCAATTTGCATTGCATAAGCATCAATGTTCTATGTGGATTAGAAGCCAAACATGTGATGAAAAGATATAATAAAATAAAAATACGAAACTACGTTATTTAGATAAAAAAATATTTATGCATATATAATTAAAATAATTGCATATTTAGAATAAAAATAATTAAATTTTAATATTCTCATTATAAAATTATTCATTACTTATTTTTGGGCTGAAAATAAATTAAATAAATTCCGTATTTTTAGCTTCTAATAAAAGAGTAGATAGTTTTTTTATGAGTGAGTTCAAATCTAAACTTAAAAGAGACACTCGAAAAAAGATATTGGGCATCTTAGAATTCTAATTAAAAAAAATATTATACATCTCGATCCATATTTAAGTAAGATTAGACATTAGATTTAATAAATAATAAATTTCATTAAAATAAACTTTAAATTACAAAAGAAAATTAAAATTTAGTCCAATTTTTTCTCAAATATAAAATCTGTAACCCTCATTGTTCCTTTAGTTTCTAGAAATCACAGATTGACAATTATTTTTGTGGCGTGAAGAATACCATCCACGTAGACACAAAACAAGTATCAACAAGTATCGTAAATATCGTGGTGACAGGTATTATATTTTCCTTGTGCAGTGTGTGAAATGAATAATGAAAACCCTATAAAAAAATCTCTTTTTTTTTTTATTGATTTCAAAACAATTAATTATAACAGGAACACCAAATGCTGCATCGTGGACCATTGAAATGGATTTTTTTTTTAACAGAAAATTTTAATACATATTATTTTAGAAATGAGAAAAATGAAATCAAAACCATATGCGCTTGTAAGGGTAAGTGGTATGAGAAAAAAATCTCAATTGAGTATAGACTATAGTTATGTATGTGAAATTAAACATATTGTATCATATTATATTATAATCATCCGGTGTAGTATAATCATTTTTGCAAATTAAACGGACTCTAAATTCAAATATTTTTATTATTTTTATCTTTTCAATCACATTCTCCATTTTATTTATTAACCTTTATTGTAACTTTTCTCAGTTTAGATTTCGATATAAACTTTAGTTTTATTTTGATTTCTCCTACCTATGGACATTTATTAAGTGATAGATTAGCGTGATGCATTAATAACTAAGTAGAACTAATCCATATTATTTTCAAATAAAAATATTTTGACAATCTTTATTTTATATACAATTACTTCCTAACTAATTATAATATTATAATGATATAATATTATAATAATATAATGATATAATAATATTTTATATTATTATTTTACTATTATAATGATGTTGTCAAGTAGTTGTATGTAATATAGCCATTGTCAATTGTTTTTTTCATGTCTATCCGTTTTATTCGCCATACATGAAAGTTTTAGTTTGTTTTGTCTGTATTGGTTATGTACACATTTTAAGCGATTAATAATTTGTTAAATTTCCATCTTAGTGGTTGATAAAAAAGAATACCATGTTAGGGCTAGGTAAAACTAATAAGTAAAATTAAAGTATGTATATTTTTTTGAAAGTATAAAAGAAAAAGAAAATTTGAGATACAAAAGATATGCGTTATTCAATTAGATTTTACATGCCTTCTCCTGTTCAACATTTTCTATTTGAATATAAAACATAAAGAAGATAAAAAAAGATACTAAGAGCGAAAAACTTATTTTTCTATCATCATTCTTGTGTTTTAATGAGGGAGAAAAAATAGTCAAAGAAGATAATAATGTAAATTTTAGTTAAGATGAAATGTAACCATTTTCGTCACATTAATTAAATATTTTATTAAATAAAAATATTTTTATACCAATATACATGTTTATCCTATTCATTAATATGGGTATTTAACGAACAACTCATCACTCAAACAATTCATATAAATAATAAAGAAAAAGAAAGTAAAATTTTATGAATATCAAGAAAAAAATATTAAGGACAAAAACAAAATGTACAAATTCGTTGAGAATTATAATAAAAAAAAAATACACGCGTAAGTTTGCTTTTATCGAAAACTAAAATGGAAAAAAGAAATATAACATAAACACAAGTCGCATCTTACAAAGATAAATAAATAGTTATTAAAGTCCTTGTTTCTTTTATACTTTTTTTCTTCTCATTTTTTTTTCTTATTCAAACAGTGTAAATGTAAGTCTTTTTTCTGTCCCAAAAAGGATTGAGCCTGGCATTTTCGTAGGCCCAAGGCCAGCCCAACTGTAGGACTCCAATACCCCTTTCAGCTCACTCAGTATGCTCTTGTCTCCTTTTTCAGAAAACAGTTTCCTCTCCTCTCTTGTCTTCTGCTAGGACACGATCTCCATCCACATTCGAGCTAACGAAACCCATCTAGTACCTTCTGGTAAGTTGAACTTCAGAGTTCTTTGGTCTATTCCCTCCTCATTTCGCTGTTTGAGCATGTTGGTAGGGTAGGGTTCCAAGTATTTACCTCGTTTTGTCCTGGTTTTCACTTTTCAGCTCACTACTCGAGTTCCTGGAGCTGTAGTACCCCTTAGTTAATATCTGTTTGCTTTTGGTGCTCAAAACAGAGGTGAGGGAAGCTATGTTTTGAGTCCTTAAGAACTATTTTTGCATGCCTTTGGTATGTACCATGAATTTATGCTTGATTGATGTTTTGGATGGTATTAACTGGCTTGTTTGCGTTCTGGTATGTTGCTTTTGAGTTGTATCCCTGTTGCATGCGCGTAACAGTGGCGTGGCGAGTACTGTTATTCTCGTCCAAGCGAGCTCGTCTCGCCTAGGCGAGAATAGCTGAGACTCGCCCAGGTTCTGTTCGAGCAGCTCGCCCAGGCGGAGGGCTCTTGTTTTGAGTGACACGTTGTCTCGCTCAAGCGAGAGTGACTCGCCCAAGCGAGTTCTTGAAGAAAACTTGGTGTCCTCTGCTCGCGTTCTCGTTCAGACGAGGGATTTTGAGTTTGGGCGAAGAGTGATCTCGCTCAGGCGAGGGAGTCTCGCCCAGGCAACAGCTCACAGAGTGTCACTGTTACAGGCCTCGCCTAGGCGAGAATGCCTAGCCTAAGCGAGACAATTACTGTAGCTTAGGCGAGGACTTCTAGCCTGGGCGAGAATAGTGCAGATTTATATGTTATATCCCTATTTACCTTGAGTGTGGCTATTTATCTCGAACGTGCATGATTACGGTGTGTTTGCATGAGTTGTATGAGTTGTATACACTGAAAGTTGTATGTTAGCATGAGTAATATAAGGAATTCTGTTGGTTGGTTGAGAATATGCATGAGAATTAAATGTTGAAATGATAAGTGGTGGTTGTGGCATGAGAGACATGAAAATTGTATGTGATAGGCGTAATTCCACGAGTCTCGTGGGGAGACTTCATGGTGGCGTGTAGTGTATATATTAGGATATGGATTCAAGTAAGGATCGCATCCCGAAACTCTAAAGGGTCAGTGTGTCTTAGGTAGAGCAAACTGACCCAAGCGGTGAGAGTGGCGGGAGGCCTTAGTCTTTGGCAGGATAAGGGCCTTAGATGCTTGAAGGTTAACCTCGTGCGTGGTAGGGTGAAACCAATTGGCAATGGCTCTGCAGAACAGTAGAGGTCACCACAAGTGCAAGCGTCTAGTGAATCCGATCTTAGTATATTTATCCGGATAATTGAGTTATAGTGTTTTGTGTGTTTGCTGTAATTTGATTCTCTATGCCTACTGTGTTGCATGATTGAACTGTTTAAATACTTGACTGCTATACCCTGATAAAAAGTTATATTGCACTAGCTTACCCTTGAATTTCTGTTATGTTCATGTTATGTTTCCTCTTTTGCGATGATCACCCTTGGTGGGAGCAGATGGAGGAAATTCTGGGAGTAGGCTTGGTGGTAGCAGTGGTGCAGCTTAGGGGATCTGTTTGTGTGACTCTCAGGAGCAGCCTATGGCCCTAAGTGTTCTTCTTTTTAGTAATTTCATGCTCTAGAGGAGCATCGTCTTTTGTAAAACTGTTAATTTTCTCTTGCGTTGTTTATGGCATGGTGGTATGTACAAGTTTGTTTTCACAGTAAAGGCTTAGATCTCACTCCAATAATTTACTTAATGATCACTAGTCCGATTTTATTTTTGAATTACATATTGTTACAAATATAATAAAAGAATAATTTATATTTCTTATACATGAATTTAGGTTATTGTAGAATATTCGTAAAAACGTGCTAATACGTGTTAACTCAATTATTGAAATGTAACAACACACGTGCACGAGAGTTGAGTTACTTTCATTTCCAGTTTGGTAGATGAGTTTCATTTTCATAAAAGGAGAGATGCCAACGTAAATCTGTCATCGTGTGGTTGACAAATTTTAGATTTGATTGTAAAATAATTTAGAAAAAAACTGAATCATTTATTTATTTGTGCACTTACTATCGTGAGAGAAAATATTTAAAAACATTTGTTATAATTCTATATTTTATGCATTGTAGAATCCTGAAACATGTTGGTTGGCAGTATCACCAGTAATCCAATGGCAGCACTTTTTGCCATTTGAAAAATATTTTGAAACATAAAGAAAATATTATGAAAAATTAAGTCGTGAAATGAATTGTAAACAATTTTATTTATATTAATATTTTTTTATAAATTTTTACAAAAAATAAAGTAACATAACATCCTAAATATAATTATTCATGAAAAAATACCAAAAGAAGGCAAGAAAAAAAAAAACACATTCTTCTCGCAGTGTCTTACCTTTTTTTTTTCTGCGCAATTCCTTAAGAAAAGTTATTTTTCTTTCTCTTAGAGACCGTAGATAAATAAAAGTGTCCGATAACCAATAATTGTTATTTAGAAGGTTTAATGAAAATACGGTTTTGAGCCTTTTCTGCGAATAAACTGACGAAATATGGGAATATATTGTGCCCTAAAGCTGGTGAAAGCTCGATTCCATCAGTTCTATTTTAAATGTCTAAGTATTGAATTATAAACCATATCCAGATATATGTTTCTCATCCAAAAAGTTACCCACATAACCAAAGTTCATATCTCCATCCTACTTGCTCTTCTTTGGTTCTTTGGTGTATTGAGCAATCAAAGCTTCTATATCCTTCCAGAAAAGGCCCTCAACTAAGAGTCCGTCCTTGGTGAACCTGCAATCCAAACAAAAAATAGATTGATGCAATTTGAACTCCAAAAAGCAGCGTAAGAGATGAAATGTCCATTGTTATTGTGTGAAGTTAAGGGATGGAGAGAGAGAAACATACCACTCAGTAACACTTTTGGTAAATTGTACTGGTTCATTTGCAGAAATTGATTTTGGATCAGCGCTTGCTATAGTGAGTGTGTACATGTCAGAAAATCTAGGTAATTTGGAGGAAACCACCAAACCGGTACTAGTAAAGGATCCCTGCAGGAGAAAAGAGGCGAATCTCAGTTGGAATGTGATTACCAAAATTATAATATTTTTGGGCTTCTGCTGAAAAGCTAACATGAAATTGCATTATTTGTTTTGATGAGAGAGTTCATGACAAGCCAAAGTTTATAGATGAATGAAATATAACATATTCCATTAATAAACAAAATATCAACATCCTCAGTTTATGAAAAAGCTATAAAATTCACCAAGCAACCAACAAGAATGATATCAATATCACGACTTAACACGTCTAAAAAATTTGGGAAATAAGTTATAGGGTAATTCAAATTCTAGATGACATGTATCAAAGTTACAAAGATATAAGTTCTATCTGGATTAAACTTCCAGCAGAAATAAATGTGTCATGTTTATGCGTTAACTTAGTCTTGTTAACCAAATGGGTGTGAAAAATTATCCTGTTACAACTTAAATTGAAATTCAATAACCGAAGGATAAAGAGAATAGAATTTAACTAAACCAGTACAAGTTAAAAGTTCATTCACTGCAGCCATTACATAACAGTACTATGCATTAATTTAGTTTTGTTAAACAATGGGTGTGAAAAATGATCCTGTTGCAACTTTCAAGCAAGCTCAGTTGAAATTCAATAACTGAAGGTTAGGGAGTATAACTATACCATAACAAGTTAAAAGTTCATTCACTGCAACCATTAGATAACACTACTGTATCCAATAAATACTAATTGCTAACAAAACTGATACTAATTTCATCAATCCATCAACTCAGTGTATTAGTCTATCAATCTTGGATGGTCGCATGTATCAATCAACCCCAAAATGCTATAGCTGTATAGCACATAGTGGGATGACCAGTTTTTATATACTGATTAAATAATTTATACTACGTATATATAAGTGCTAAGAAATTCACGACATATTCCTAATTTAAAGTAAAAGTTCATAGAGTTTAATCAAAACAAACAAGTAAATGAAATAAAACTCAAGGAGACAAACAAATTTCAAAGATGTTAATATTTCAGATAAAAGACATTTTACACATTCAATGAAAAGTGAGGATAGGTGTTTAGAGAAAAGAAAAAAATGAAGGTTGAGAGTTATAGATGGAAGCATGGGAATCTACATCAAATTAGGGATTTGTTACATTCTAAAAAGAGGAAAGAAACCTCGATTCAACTTTGCTCCCCTCCCAAAATAACAACGTTTTTTAAGGAAAAATCGGGATCTTGAAAAGCCTCGCTCTAGCTAGTATCTACTACAACAGCACCATTTTGGCCGCAATTGCAACTGCAAGCTATTAAAAACACACAGCTATTCAAGCTTAGTAGTGGTTCATGGCTGCTCTACAGCACTGTTGATAATTGATCATGATGAGTTGATGTATGACACGTTCAACACACGAGATCGCTCGGTGTCTGATGATTATTAAGCCAAAACAGTCATGCTCAAATTATTGATGGATCTTAAGTGCATATTGGCACAATTCTAACAAATAAAATCCCAGTGCCTTTGCTCTCTTAGGATAGACCAAACGATTGTCAAATTAAACAATGATAAAAAGGTAGATCTCCCCCTCCCCCCTCTTCCCCTCTCCTGCGCACGCACACAAACTAGAAATCGAATCATATAAATCTTAAATGTTATTTCTCTATATCCGAAAGTGACTTGAAATGGTTGGATGAAAAAAAAATTAATTACACAGAACAAGGAGTCATAGACGTCTAGAAATTGTTTCTTCTTTTTCAATTTGAATATACAATTAAAAGATGAAGAACAAATTATGTATATCCAATAACTGTGTGTGTGTGTGTGTGTAATATTTGTTAATCGAAATCAACCTGACATTAGTGAGCAATATAGATTATACACAAATGTTTCAATATTATACAATCTCCAAATCCATCACCATGGGACTGATACTTAGTTATTTACCAACCCAAGGAGGGTGGAAGATGAAATTTCAATCATCAATCATCTGCAAGGACCAAAACAATGAATATATGCAAGTGAAACACATCAATTCTCCATACGTAAATAAACAGATCTAGCGTCAAAGTCAAGAGCCTCGGCTAAGCTAACAGAAACTTACAGCGGGTGGATAAGTGAACAGAATGGCATTTTTCTCCTTAGTGTATATGATCAGCTGCAATAGTCCATTGAAGATCACATATGTACAAAGGAGTTAAGGATGAAAAGCAGAATGAGTAAAACTATAAACATCAACAATCACATTTCCCCTTTCACGTAAGGCACCAAAAAGTCATTCAACGAGGAACTCAATAACTCTCAATTAAAAAATTCTAGCGTCCCAATCCACATCATAAGATATAAAATCCCAGGCGCGAGGTTATAAAAAATGATTCAAGACAGTGATTCATCGGCAACATCAACATTTTTTCAACTCTCTGCAACAAAAATTGCGTCTGCATCTGTCCACATGGTTAGTTTTCCATTACCCTGATCATAACCCCCATCCCCCCCCCCCCAAAAAAAAA
>Ga0209589_1006604_pt1 | contig 19098 bp, 9 predicted proteins | sample CowpeawhiteBW_FD_187525 | JGI IMG/M metagenome (GOLD analysis project Ga0209589, IMG submission 187525) | Root nodule microbial communities of legume samples collected from California USA - Cow pea white BW (SPAdes) (version 2) | ecosystem: Host-associated > Plants > Roots > Nodule | place: USA...
TTTTTTTTTTTTTTTTTTCATCTCTCTTTTTTTTTCTAAAATTAAAGTTTGAAAATCTTTGAAGAAAATTTTGTTTCACATTTTTTTTTATTTTCTATTAACTAAAAAACTTTATTTTATTTTATTTTTTATATTTTTTTTTGAAAATAAATTTATTCACCCGGACGAAATTGGGTGTTGACACTAACATAACACTATTTGTTATGTTTTTCATCCAAGTAGTACACTATAGCTTATATTTATATTTACTTGCATAACACACTTTTTTTCACTTGTCAAAATTAGGGGATCCAAATTCTAAACCTAGTTCGTGATTTGTTTCATCCCATTACTAGTCAGAATTTGATTCCTGAGTTGGAATTTATAATTTTACTTTGTTTTTGCGAGTTTAATAAAAATAGAAGGTTGAAAAGAAAAATCAAGAAAATATAAAATAAAATAAAATTAATGTAGTAATATTTTATAATTGTGGTAATATTTTTAGAAAATAAATTAAGAAAATGCATAAGGATATGGTTAAACAATTTAAGTTAATAATTATTTTGATGTTAAAATTAGGAAATTAAATTGAATTGATAGGTTAATAATTGTATTTAAATGTAAAGATATTGTTCTAGCCAAACAGGGGTAGGACTAGTAAGCCAGAAGAATTTAGTGAATATGTCTTGTTGCTCATACCTTTCCCCATTCTTAACCACCTCTTTTCCTACCTTTCCTTTTCCCTCCTAGAACTGCCTCATAATGGCCTTCTACTCTTTACATCTTTGGCAATTCAATGCCACCTATCATTATTAGTCATAAGCAAGCTTAAATTCCTTGATACCTACCCACCTTAAACAAATGGAACAACCCTTATCTTATGAGTGGTCAAATCATACATTGGGCCTATCAATGGTCATATCGGTCATTGGCCCTATAATAAAAAACATAATTTTTAAATATTTTATTATTTTTCTTAATAATTTTTATGTGAAGAATGAAATTATTTGTATTTGATTATATAAATAAATTTTTAAGTGGTTGTAGGCCTGTATATTGTGGTGGTAGGCCCAATGGTCGATCTCCCTATTGGCCTAATTGCAAATCTCCCCAATTGGCATCATAGAAAGGCTCAAGGGGACACAAGTCAAGGACCTAGCCATTATGCAAAATTATTGCCCATTAAAGGAGGCATGATGTTATGGAGTTGAAGGAACGTAAAATAAAGACACAAAGGAAGGAGTTCCTAAATAGAGAAGACAAAAGGCCCTAGAGAGAGGTTAAAAAGGGATCCAAAGTCAGGGAAAAGGCAGATGAACAATTCAATGCATTTCCAAGTGTGGGTATATAGGACAAATTGGTATAGACGTTGAATTTTTTTCTAACGGTTGATCATCTGTGCAACATCAATATCATGTTTGATTTCAATCCTTTAATGAACAAGGTGGTTATTAACTACCCTTACTAGATGATGGTAGTTGATTTCAGTAACTCTTCTACAGACTCTATAATGTAGTTTTTGGGTTATTTTTTCGTGGAGTTCATTAAACGTGCAATTGCGTTAGATTGACATGGTTCCGTGGGTGTTTGATGAGAATGTGAGACTGTAACCACATGGACTTTCCATGATGCTTGACTTTTTGAGAGGTCCTCCAAAATAAATTATTACTAGTGAACACAAGATGGGGTTTGGGTTTTTGGAAGAGGCTAAGGGAGTTGGTTTTAAAAGAGAAAGTATTTCTTTAATTGACCTTGTAAAGGTAGCATACAATTCAATTATTATGTTAATGGGAATTTGAGACTTACAAATAATCATTTGTAAGATGTCACAATCTATTACTATTTGAGCTGCATCATACATACTGACTCTTTGTTAATTCATTGTGAGCCTTTGGAAGTACAATTTGTTGATGGATATGTTGGTTGGAGTTTGTAGAGTTGTGCACATTTTTCCTTAAGGAGGTTGAATGTGTAATTGTATGGTATGCAAAAGAGTTTTAGACGTTCACATTGGAAATGCACATTATCTTCACATTTTATGATTTCCCTATTTGCAAATATAGTAAACATTCGCTTAAGTCCGCATTTTGATCTTGAAAGTTTGATGCAGACTTAATTGGGATGCAGACTTATGAAATTTTAAAAGTCGTATTACAATATAGAATATTAGGTGTCATATAAATACAATATGAAATATTACAAGGGTTGAGAATTTGTAGAGATTGTAAAAATATGAGAGATATAAAAGGATATGATACAGAAGAAACTAGTTATTTTGTTTTATTCATATATTTTCTTTCTATATATATATATATATATATATATATATATATATATATATATATATATATATATATATATATATAACAAAATGTAACATAATATAAATTCAAATGACTTTATGTGATTTTTTGTGAAGATAAAGTCTTAAAATTATTAATCCGAAAATTTTCCCTTTTCAAATGCGGATTTGTACGGAATGCGGACTTAAATGAGCGTGGACTTAAGCGAATGTTTATTGTAAGGTCACAAGGTAGGAATTTGAATAGTTATCTGCCTTGTTGATACCAAAGTTCTCCTTATATTGATGTTTAAAGAGAGAAGACATTAGTTAAGTTTATTTGCCAAAGTAAAAGTATGATAGTTTATGGTTGGATTGTGTTGTATGATGTTGGTATTTATAGGGGAAGTATTTTAGTGTTTGTGAGGTTGGGTTTTTGAAGTTGTTTGGCACGTTGAACCAATAAAGTTGAGAAGTCTTTTCTTGTTGACATAGTACATGTGAAGTTATTGATTGAAATACTGAGTTTGTCCATCATCTAATAAACGTCACATTGAAGTTACTAAAAGCTAATCTGTTTGGTAGGCTTACCCAATAAAGTTTAGATGTCTTGCTTCCTGGCAGAGTGCATGTTAAATTACTGATTGAAATACTACTAATTCAGCTCATCTACTAATACACATCAGACTAAATTACACTAAAACCTAACATCTGTTTGGCACGCTTACCAAATAGAGCTAAGAAGTCTTGTCTACACGACAATGTATGTAAATTTTGTTATTCTAATATTGAGTCAATTTATCTCTCAATACACGTTAGATTTAAGTGTACTAAAAGCTCACACATGTTTGGCATGCTTACCCAATAAAGTTGAGAAATCTTGTCTTCCTAGCAAAGGGCAAGTGAAATTATTGATTCAAATACCAAGTCAGTCCATCTCTCATTACACGTCAAATTGAAGGGTGATAAAAGTTAACGTTGTTTGGCACATTTACCTAATAAAAGTGAGAAGTCTTGTCTTGATAACAGAGTGCATGTGAAATTAATGACTGAAATACTAAGACAACCCATCTCCCAACACACGTTAGATTGAATTATGATCAAAGTTGTCATTATTTGGCACGCTTACCCAATAAAGTTTAGAAATTAAGTCTGATAAAGGTGGTAGTAAAGTTTAATCAAACATTGAATTGTGTGTGGAATGATTTTCAAACAAGGGTCAGAAGGGTTGTCATGGTTGATAATGCAAACCTAATTGTTATATTATATCCCTTTGTTGAAAAGTAGTATATAAGGACAGTGGTTGTATGTTTAGAACTTGTGGAGTTTGATAGCATAATAAGTTGAAATGGTGTTTGTTTAGGAAATGAATACTTTTAATTCGTTTAATGTTGGTTTTGATATTGAAAATGGAAGGTTTACATTCTATACTTGTCTTATTGGAGTTACGATGAGTATGTGTGGCAGATCATAAGTAGTCATTTCTTGAGCAAATGAGAGTTAAAATTAAGTCATGTGTGGTACTGTATCCTTGGGAAATTTGTTATAGAAGGAGGTTTTGAGTTTATTTTCGTAAGGAATGATAAATATGTTCAATATGTAATTTATTGACATTCAGATATGATACAAAATGGAGATTGTGTCTTTCTATGTGAATTTCATGAAGGTTGAATGACATGATTATGTTTGTGGGCCATCATCCACTGACAATGGTGGAGTTACTAATTGGCGATGTAAGATAGTGGAATGTTGTTTAAGTAATTGTTGATTTCATTATGTACGAGTGTTTTGGCAGTTTAATATGAATGTAATGGTTTAAGAAATGCATAAGCATTATTTTTTCAATTATTTTTTACCACTTAACATATGTTAATGGATTTTGTAACCAAAATAAGTTAATAAGGTTTTATAAAAGTTTAGAGAAAAAACAATGTAGACCCTTAATTATAGGTTCAAAATCACATAATTATGACTTTGCAATCGTTATTGTTGGTAAATGGAATGGTTTAAAAAGATTGTAAGCATTCTTTTATCAAGTATTTTTTCCACTAAACACAATAAAATGATTTCAGAAAGCAAACAAAGCTAGTTAGGTATTGTAAAAGTTAGTCGAAAACATAACCTAGAGCTTTTTAATTAAGAGTGCAAAAATTGACATGACTATGACTTTGTGATCCTTATTGTTGTGATTAAGGAGAATTTAAAGAGATTGTAATCATTATTTTTTGAAGTATTTTTTCAACTAAATGGAATGATTTTGGAAAGCAAGCAAAGTTAGTTAGGTGTTATAAAAGTTGATAAAAAACATAACGTAGACCCTTAATCCTGAGTCAGTAAGGTGGAAATTCCTGAACATTTAAACAACTTCTTCATAGATGTTAAGTCCATGGTAGACATGGAGATAATTGCTACAAACATTAGCATTCAAAGAAGTACATGGTACTTATTAACAAAAACTCCCCACGACACAAACTTCTTTAGGCAAACACAAAGAAAAAACACAAACTTCTCGATCTTCAATGTTGTTGCTTGTGCTGGCAATTGAGGTATTGGTGTCTGGAACTTCAATGGGTTTTAGGGTAACCAAGCTTAATGGGAACATCATATGGGATTGGAAGGTGTTATGCCATCATGTTGTTTACATCTTCGTCGGTTAAAATTGGAACCACTTCACGCTCTTCGTGAACTGTTCTTAGTCGTATGTGAACCAAATATCTTTAACAACTCTACCATTTGTACAACAATGGTAGCTACCAATAATTTGCTTCAACAATTCCAGATTCATATTCGTTGGAACAAAGAACACACAATTGACGCGTATTTCATAAGTAACAACTACAAAAAATGAATTATGAATGTTAGTTTCATTGACAACCATCGCCTGATGAGTTTGGTAGGAGTATAGGCTTGCTTAATGTGGAAATTTATAAACATTAATAGGCAACATGCCCAATCTCATTATACAACACCTCACAAAACATTGATGGCCAATGGTGGATCTTGACCATATGTTTTAGAGAAGCCAAAATAATAAATTCAAAATTTACACATGCTCCAAAGAGTTAATATGAAACTGCACACTTGCACCTGTAATTCTTTGAATATGAAAAAAATGGTCATCTAATTCAACAATTGGATCCTTACGCTTCAAAGTATATGAAGAATTCAAAATATGTGAAGAAATAGAATTTGTCTTGCTTTCATCTTCACAAATATTTTCCCTTTTTATCATTTTTAAAAAATGAATATATTCTTTTATTCTTTATCTATAAAAAATATTTTATCAAAATCTAATAAAAAATTGAGAGACGTAATTACTAAATGAAAAATATATAATAATCAAGTCACAATTAAAAAAATGGTTATTAAAAAACATATAGTACATAATTTTTCCTTTTATATTCATAAAATATAAATATACAAAAAAAATAATGAGATGAAAAATATTATTTATTAAATTAATATTCCATGATCAAGTGAGAGAAAAGAGAGTTGTTCCTTTCAATAATGAAATATAATACATTAGAAATAAGGATGAGTTTGTGTGTAACTTTATATTTCATTTTTAGAAGAAGAAAAAAGTACAAGAATGAGAATATGTAAGAAACTCAAGATAACTAGAGAGAACATAAAAAATATCTCAATAAATTTGTCTAATTTTTATTGTATTTAATTTATAATTTATTATTTATTAAATTAAATGTTATACATTAAAAAAGAAATAAAAATTTACGTAATTTAATTTTTACTAATATAATATATATTACATATAATTTTAAAATTTTAGGGGAACCAAAGGCCACACCACACCCTATGGAAACAATAAGATCTGTCATTGTTGATGACATCATCATACCTTTTTATAAGGTTGTAGTGCATCGGTTAAAGTTAACCTTTAAATAAAAAATTTAGATTAAATACTAAAAAATGAATGCACACAATTAGCAATGGGATTTAACTGGAATTCATAACATTGTCAGCCTTTTTCTAAACTATTACAATACATTGATTAAAGTGCGCTTTACCTCAACAGTTGTATAACCTATGCTAAAAAAATAATCCACATAAGTTGTAGCAAAAGGGTTTTATTTATGGAACAAAGTTTATCATCATTACATGAACAAAATACATTTGATGCATAACAACAACAATGACTAAAAATTATTCATTTTAATTCAATTCTCATAATGATGTCCAGTTTTACATCAGGGTCACTGTCTGTTCTGAGTTTGATTTGTCCTTCCTTGTGTCGCTCTAGGTGGTTCTTGCTCTAAAGGTGGTGATTCATCCATCTTCAACTTTGGCCCTTGTTCCATGTTGCACAACATTGGCTCTTCTTCCATGGTGTGCATATATCCCTATTGTGTGAAATGAAAGAAGATGATTGGAAAACACAATGCACAAGTTATGGATATAAAACTATATATCTTAACTTTATGCTTTACCTTTCCACGAATTTCTTGACCATGATTTAAGTACAAACAAGATAGATCATATTCATAGAATTTTTCTTGTTTGGCAAACTATCCATTCCAAGCTAATTTGATGGTACTTTCTTTCTTGTGTGAACGTAGAATGGCAAGCCAACCTGCAAATAATGCAATGCCACCGACAATGCAAATCAGGAGACAACCAGTTGCATAGAAAGTAGATAAAGAAAATGAAATGTGTGCTTGGTCAATCGAAATTAGATGTCATGAGAAGAAATGGTGCATGCATTCCAATCTACCATTTCGTAATATATGCTTTTTTATACATTCTAGATTAAGTATTTTGGAAGATATTTCCATACTTAGAAAGTATTTTTCAAAATACTCCATTCATAATATAAAAATATTTTTAAATTAATGGTTCTAAAAAGCATTTTCAAATTTCAAAATACTTTCTAAAATACCCAATTCAAGATGTATTTTTATACTTTTCATATTGAATATTTCAAAAGTATTTTATGGATCTAGAAATATCTTCAAAACATTCAATTAAAAAAATATTAAAAATTGGGAAGTCAGGGGGTTTTATTATAATTTTAATGAAGTGTATTTTGGGAATTACAGATGTTTAGGATGCAGAAAAAAAAAGGGGTGCAAAAAGAAATACCCTCAAAAATTCTGTCCAATCTTACAACATTAAAAAAGAATACAGAAACTAAGCTCGAATGCAAATTACAACATCACAGAAGTGAAAATGGCTTCATCCCATTCAACAAGAAAATAATATTAAATAACCTCTTCTTACACAAAACTCTCCTCTAAAATTTACACACAACTCCAACTAACCTAACTCTGTTGAAATTATTCTGTAATATTATTATTAATTAACTTATTGGGTACAATATGCTTGAGTAAATTACTCAACTTCTAGTTCAGGCCCTTCTATTTCAAAAATCTACAGAAAACTGGATTTATTAGTTTAAAAAATACAAAAAACCGAACAAAACTGTTTATTTGAGGAGTTTACAATATTTTATCTTCCAAAATTATTTAAAGAAAATAAAAATATCAGCACGAACATGTTGACAGTAGGCTTGAGATTGGAGTTTTTTCATAAGATACCATTACCACTTGCCTTGCGTTTTTCTTTCTAGCTAAACATATATTTGGAAAAACATTGAAGGGTTTTAAGCTATTATTTATTTAATGACGGTATCTTGAATAATTTGACATGAAAGATACCAAATGAAAATTGAAAAAACGGCTAAACCAACCATGTAAAACTAGACTCAAGAATACAAATATACAAAAACAAAAAATACATGATTATATTTTGTCCCAACACTTTTAAGTATTTTCAATTAAATCTCTACTAGATTTCTTTTTCTACAAAATACTTAAAATTTTTCAATTTTTCAATTAAGTTCTTCCATTTAATTTTTCGTTAACAGAATAACATAATTATTATCTTGTTAATCATTTTATTTGTTTGTACATTACAAAAATATAAAATTTTATCATTAATATAAATTAATATTATCATTAATGTATAATAACATATGACTTTCATTATTTTTATTGAAAATATATTAAATAACGATGACCTGGCCTAGAGAAGTTCATCACCACCACCATCGATGTAAATGACAACAACAACCTCTTGTTATTCAAAAAAAAATAAAAATCACTAATTAATTTATACTAACCATGATATCGTTTTATATTAACGATAAAATCTCACATTTTATACTTAATATACTAAAAACATTTAATAGGCATTCAATTGAAAATATCAGACCTATAAAAAAGAATGGAGGGTGTAGTTTATGAAGCACAAAATAGAAAGGGAGTATCAAAGCAATTTACACAAAAAAAAAAAAAAGATTCAAAAGCAACATGGGCATAGGTAATTTTGTTAAATACCAGCTTTCTAATTGACATCTCAAGCATAGCTACATAAAAAATATAACTAATGGACAAAATAAGGCGGCATCAAAGGATGAACACAACAGACAAAAGACCAACAAAAGAGTAATCAAAGGAAAGAAATACTGCAAAATCCAACTGTTCAGAATCTTTTACTTCAACTTATCGGTATCCATAATGCAATGGAACCACAAGTTCTACCCACAGAAAGAACGAAAATAACAGCACTTATTTTCTATGCCTCTACCAACACGACCAAATAAGTTTCTTTAAGTCAATTTCAAAGTACAATCTTACACTAAACTTCACTGCCAGAGAACATTTTTAAACTGCAAAATTCTCTAGTAAATAGGCTGTCAAGCACAACATTGCCGATGCACGCACTTTTTTCAACTACTATATGTAAGTACACATAATTATATTATACATCCTAAAATTTCAGCACCTCTATATTTGAGAACAATCATAACCCAAGTCCGTTATCAGAAATACTGCCAACTCTGTCTTCTACTTCAGATGAAGAATTTGTATGAAAAACCATACACAAGCTTGTATGACAGACAACATGCAAATGCTTGCAAGCACTGGAAGAATTCAACCCATTGAAAAAGAAAGTCAAGATATCAGATGCAAACATTTCACTTCTAACAGAAGCAAATTTTAAAATCACGAAGGTATGCACCATCCGTCCATATACAGAGATATAAGTTGTTTCACAATCAGTTGACTAATGTGTCCTTTTGGGGGAGGGAGGGGAGAGGAGTGGGGAGAAGGCCCAATTTAATAATAACGATGAAAGCACTGTAGAATGCTTTTCATCTAGCCTATATTGTCTTCAGAAATTTTTAATCGTAAACTGCTTCTAAAATGAGAAATATGACCCAATTAGAAAATGACAGCCAAAGGTCTTGTACATCCATTTAAAGAATTTGCTTCAGCACAGGCAACCAACTGGTGTCTAGGGAGAACATGAGAGTATGAATAAAAAGAGAGAACAAGACCACCTACGTCCAGCACACCAACAGCATCAAATGCAAAATCAGGTCATTTAAGCAAAGAAGACAATCTCTACAGTGGCTGGCAAAGACCCCCTAATGAATTTGATATTCTCAAAAAGTGATTTTAAATTACCATGGCTATGGGAAAACTGTACGGAAAGAAGAGGGCACAAACAAATAACCTCTTGTTTGCTTGATAGATAAGAATAAGGAACTTATTACCAAAGTGCATTCTAGATAAAATAGAAATATAACAGAGCCAACTGACTCACTAGTCAGTTAGTCACACAGTTACATGGGGCAATAAGAAGTTAAGTTGCAACTATAGTGTATAGATAATGCAGAGGCAGATTTTGGAAATTCATTATGCCTTGTGCTGAAACTCCAATTCTCAAATTGCTGCCCTATAAGATGCACTTCTCTTGCGAGAACACCCAACCAAAAGCTCAGTCACGTTTCCATGGCCCTCTTCAAGTTCTAGAAAGAAATAGGTCAGGTGGCATGTAAGCTGGCTTTACCAACCCACCCAGTTTTCATGTATCATTTATAAAGAAGATTGTCAGCAAAACTCTACCCTGGCCTTAGCACTCCAGGTTCAACCAGCATACTTGTTGGATATCAGATAGGCAGTAGCAGCAAGTGACTTAGAAGTGTTGATCATGGGCAAAACCTCCCTCCTTTTGAAGAACGCTGTGAGGAAGAATCTACTCTTCAGCGGGAGGGGGTATTGTTTAGAATAAGGACCAGAAAAAAATCCAGAACAACTGAGTCATGCCAATTAGTTTGGCACTTCATGGTTAAGTGGTTAGAATTAAATTGCTATATACTGCACCAGTTTTCGGAAGTCATTATAGTGGAGATTGAATTCCATTAGTTTCTCTTTCATCCTCTCTCTGCATGTACAGTTGTGCAAAAAATTTTCCCGTTCTGTGGATGTCAGCTGGATCAACAGGTATTAAAGCTCCAGTCTTGGTGTTGTGGATATCAAAGATCTAAGGGATGAGAAGGACTAAATATTAATAGCAGGTGATGGTGACGGCAGTGCCGTATCATCGGAAAATGATCATTTGTGGCAGAAAGTGGTTGAAAATCGGGTTTCCTGTGCCAGCCCATTGTGGCCACTTTGGATGTCGCGGAATGGCACCACAGAAAGACAAGGCAGAAATGGGGTGGTTCCAAAACACTATAGAAGAATGGGAGTGATAATTGTTGTAATGGAAGTGGGGTGGTGAGAGAACATGAGGAAGGTCAATTTTCTATCCTTATATCTTCTAAACCAGCAACCCCTTCAAGATAAGAAATACATTGCACCAACAGGATAAGAAAATCATATGCTATTGTTGTCACTACAACATTTTTGTTCGAATCAAGATTCTAACCATGGGGCATTGCAAGAAATGGTAGCTAGTTTTTGGCTGTCTGGTGGAATTGGCTTGAATATCATGCTTCAATTGATTGAACATAGATGCAACTTCCTTCCAGCAACCACAGGTTTCCCTGAGGACAATGTGAAACTTTTGGCTTTGGAGGAGAGTATAGATACCCCCATTGGAAGTAGGTTAACTATGTCAAGTGGGTGAACTGATATGGTATAAAAAATTAGGCATATTGCCCATGACTAAACTGGGGAGATTAAGAGGGAAATTATCTTCATATTCTTAGAGTGCAGAAAATCCTAATCTCTCATATATCCAGGGAAATACTTCATTTTGTATCTTCTAAACCCAACAGGGATTTAGTGTTCATCGATAAAAATCCACTCTTTCCGTTGATTCTGAAGCATTTCTATCATCAATTTTCCACGAGAAGGAATGGAAAAAGCAGAAAAAGTCATAGATGAGGAATTCTAGTAGTTGCTAAAGTCTACAACATTACTGAACAAAATTAGGAAAGCAGCATACTTTTTAACGAAAGTCAATAAGTAAATTATTAGTTGGTTTCTAAGCAATTTTTTCAAGGTATTTCAATTCAACAATCATGGGTGAAAAAATAACCAAAATATAATATACATGAAAATAAAAAATAAAATAAAAAATAGATAAAAGACGAAAAACACTACAAAGAAAATCTTGAATACCAAGTAGGAGCTCAACGCTTCACAGAAACATAAATTTCAAAACATACTTGGCTTTAACTTGGATTTCTCATAATACAGATATAAACTAAAACTCATTGTACTAAAACAGTTCTTCAAGGAAATTTTGAACTAAAAGTGAAATACTACAATATTTTATAAGAGAAGTAAATATAAAAATAAGTACGCTGTGAAAACAGAACTCATAAGTAATATTTCATTATAAAGACGCCAATTGCATTTGCATCAGCTCCCTAAACTTCAGAAGAATCACCAGGCCAGTAATAAAAGACTGATGCTTAAGTAGAATCTGCAAAAATGAATAAAAAAGCATGAAAAATAATTTCAAAGTGGGAAGAAAATGAAAGGTCACCCCTACAAATTAATTTTTGGCAAAATTGATTGGAGTTATAAAAAAGTTGAAGATCAAGCTACAAAATGATTTGACATTTGAACAAAAAGCTATTAAATGCAAGACAAATTATGAATTTCAAGATAATTTTAAATAGTGAATTATAAATTGTATCATACTGAATCTTAAGATTATAAACACAATGAAAATAGCTTGAAATGCATCATACAGGCGATAATGCTCAAAATCTATTACAAAAAGTCTTAGAAAACAAAATCATTTCAAAAGATCATTAAAAGTCTTAGAAAACAAAATCATAAGTTCTGGTGAGTGTGAGAAACATCTATTACAAAAAACTGAAATGGATTAGCCAAATATAGGCCATACAATGAGTCAGTAACACTGTGGAACTCATTTGAAAAGAATGAAATTTGAACAACTGAAGAATTAAATTGAGTGTGTATTTATCTAACTTTCCAATTTTACACCTCCACTTGTGCTCAATAAGATGGTGGATGTCCATCTAGTACAACTAAAAAGAAGTGATTTCTTGCAAAGGTGTGACACATGTACATCAGATGCCCCACTGGCCTTAGGTCCGTACAACCACAACAAGAACTAGGTCATTCCTAGAATTTCTCCCACTTTGGTCCATTGTGCTTCATGCAACTATAACTTAAGTCTGGTTTGTGTGCCCAAAAGTTATCATGCTTTTCTATGCAATAGTAAACCAAACCCAATAACAACTCAACAATGGAGATGATAAAAGATGAGAAAGGATCAAAGAAGGAATTGAGAATATGAAAAGGATAAGGTGTATTTTATGCCGGTGTCACCTCAACCCTAATGATTCAAACACATGAGACTTTCAATCCTAGTTGTTTGACATTATTAAATTATCCTTCTCTATATCATTTGAGAGCAAGTATGCATGGAGAACAAACATTGTGTTCCTTTAACATGCACATCTTAAACAGGGTATAGGATAAATTAAAATATGTTTTAGACCTTCCTGAGTCCGACTAGTCTGCAAACTTAAACTCTAAACACACCATAAGTTATAAGAAAATTATCAACACAAACAATGGTCCTCAGCAAGTATTAACAAATTAAATTTTAAATTCTAGAAAACTGAATTGACATTCCAGCATCCTATGCAATTAATGTACACTTAGCATATTATCACCACCATATTTGCAATACCCTTTGTATTATATTATCCAAACTTGAACAGTTAAACCACAAGAAATCAAAATGCAAGAGAATTTCTTTCAAATGCAGGAAGAGAAAAATAGTTTGAGTTTCACGTAATACAATCAACATGTCAAATTTAGCAAACAGCACCCCAAAAAATTGTCACAAAAATCTCCAAGATGAGATCAGAAAATTACAGACCAAAATCCTTTACAACAACTTTGTGAAAGGCTAAGGACAGAAAAAACAAGCCAATGCAAAAAAAAAAAAATCAGGAAAAGAATATGAATGCATCATACCCGAAGCAGAGCTAGTACCCTATACATCAGTCAATAAAGTTAACATACTTACACCGACTTAACAAATTTTCCATATTTTCTTTTGTTAATCAGCGCACGAGTAAAGTAACAAAGCAAATGCATAATAATAATAACAAGAAGCAAGAATGATAATACTAGTAATAAAATAACAACAATAATCTAATTCCTTCTTGTTGACGTCATTTGGACCTCCCCTCAATCTATAAATGCATAAGAAATGAGAGATTTGTCTTAATGCTTCACAAATCTTCCATATCTATTTCCTTACAGTATATACCTATTAAACAGATTAGCAACAGGAACCTCAGACCGGTTGCTACATAATCATTTACAAAACTTGAGGGGGGATGTATAGGGTTAAAATGGGAGGTGGCAAGTGAATATAAAAATTTCGTTAAACGTGAGTGCGGTTCTCATAATGATTATGGCAATAATTTATGATCAAAGAATACCTGAAAGCACACCTAGTGGCCCATGTAAGGCACAACGCCACCATACTGTCCCACACCATGAGGCTGCTGCACTCTTCCAGATCCACCTATCCCCACCTGCTGCTGGCTTGCATATGAACTTGGCAACGCTACTTGATTCCCATACCCACCAACACCAACAGCCCCAGGATTCACACTCCCTTGTCCAACATAACTGCCAGTGTTAGTCGCCGGTGACCCAATACCCAAGAACCCATTCAATTGCAACCCGGCATTCCGAGATGCCAGCAATGCCGTCAGTGCCTGCCCAACTGCCGGATTAACTGGCTGCACCGCCGCCCCTGCAACACCTCCTCCTACCGCTGGCCCTGCCGGAGCCATCAAGTGCCCCGGCATTGGTACTGCCCCCATACCAACAAACCCACCGCTCTGAGAACTACCCTGCACCACCCCCACTCGCTGCTGCTTCGTACCATCAATTGCCTTCTGGCAGTGCAAAATATGCCCCTCAAACTTCTTGTGCGGCACCTCCAAAGCCCGCTTTGCACCCTCCACACTCTTATAAACAAATAAACAGAACCCCTTCGGTTTCCCAGTTACCTTATCAAGCCCTAAAGGTCCTTCCTCAATCTCCCCAAACTGCGCAAAAAACGACAGAAGCCTCTGCGGGTCCAATTCCGCACTCACATTGCTCACATAGATCTTCCTCTGCGAGAAATCCGAAGCCCCCGGCGCCGTCGAAATCGTCGCCGGCGACGACTGGACTGGGCCCACGGACGCCAGCTGGCATGCGGCAGTGCGGTTGCCGATCCTTTTCTGCGGCTCGCGGAGCGCGTTGCGCGCAGCGCGACGGGTCTTGAAGAGGACGAAGCCGTAGCCCTTGGACTTGCCAGTGGCCTTGTCCACGACGGCCTTGCAGTCCTCGATGTCGCCGTAGGGGGAGAACGCGCTGGTAAGGGTGTCTGCGGTGGTGTCCCAGCCGAGGCCGTGCACGAAGATTTTGCGGTGCGCGGGGTCGGCGTCGGCGGTGCGGCGTATCCGGTCTGCCACGTCGCGGTGCTTGGAGGCGGCCTCGATGAGAAATTTCGCGATCTCATTCTTGCCGAGAGGTTCTAGAAGGTTCTGGATTGGCTCCTCATCGTCGCTTGGAGAGGATGAAGACGTGGTGAGGGGCTTCGAGGTTTCATTGCTTGGCGCTAATTCTTCTTCAATTTCCTGGCTTTCTTCTTCTTCTTCTTCTTCGTATTGTTCCTCTTCTTTATACTCTGATTCTACATTCAACTGGGGCTGTTCTTGTTGTTGCTGTTTGAGAGCCGGCTCTGCCGATTTGGCGGGACGAGGTGGCTGTTTTCGCTTCCTCGCCATTGTCGTTGTCGAATAAGCGTATTTCAACTGCTGCTGGAACTTCAGGTTAGGGTTTGATGATGTTCCAAATCATGAATTTTCGGTCTTTGTCATATTTGCGTCTTTCTTTTATGCTTTCGAACTAAGATTTTTTTTTTTTTCCAATAAATCAAATAAAAATAATTCCTCATGTAGATTCTCGGGCTACAATTTCGTTGCAGGTTTTCTTTAATACCTTTATATTCTATTTTAACATTTAAAACATGTTTAATTATTTTTAATTTATTTTATTAAAATAAATAATTAATCTATTTAATACAGTTAACAGAAACCATATTTATAATTAAGATCTAAAGTGTATTTTCAATAATTTTAAAAAATAACCTATAAAGTCTTAAAATATCATAATTAATTTTGATAACTGATTTTCTATATTTATGAGTAATATTTAAAAGAAAATATAAATAATAACAATAATAATTTATAAATATTTAAAAATTATGTTAATAAAAAAATTAAAATATTTAAAATATTAAATATTATAATTAATGATTATTAAAATTTAATTAAATGTTTTAGTATTAGTAAAATTGTTTTAATCTATAATTATTATGAATAAAATAATAGTTAGTAATTATTTTAACATATTGTTAACATCTCTCAATAAAAAGGTATATCAATTTTGTAACTGAAATGATTTATTATTAATTTTACTCTTATTAATATATCTCAGAAAATAATTAATTATTTTCTTATACTTAATTCATTATTTATAATAAAAAATTATTTGTTATAAAGTTATATGAATTATCTATTTTATAACTATTTTGTTTACACATATTCTTTTGAATTTAATAATATTTTTAAATAATTATAACAAAATTTAATTTTTTGCTTGTTGTTATCGTAACAAAAATAAAGATAGGAAGGCTCTGAAATATTACAATAATTAAGAAAATACATTAATGAAATTAAATAAATATTCTAATAAAAGATACAAAAATTAGTAATTACTATGAGATATCATTAAATATTTTATTAAGTTTACTCTTATTAATATATTTTAAAATTTTTAATTTTTATAATTATTTTTTTAAACTCAATTCATTATTTATAATAAAAAATTATTTGTTATAAAGTTATAAGAATTATCTATTTTATAACTATTTTGTTTACACGTATTCTTTTGAATCTAAAAATATTTTTTTAATAATTATAATAAAATTAAAATTTTTCCTTATTGTTATCGTAATGAAAAAAAAATATAGTAAGACTCTAAAAAATTATAATAATTAAAAATATAAATAAAAGAGATTAAATAGATATTTTAATAAAAGATAAAAGAATTTAGTAGTTATTTAATTTAAAATATATTAGATATCATAAGATATCATTAAATATTGCTAGATACTACGAGATCTTCTTATACCATGTAAATTGGGGCCTTACATCCCAATTGGAACCTTAAAAGTAGATATGACAATGCAGATCAGCTTAGTTCGTTTAGGCTTGTCTCCCATGGCAAAATGCAGGCTAGGCTAACCGCCTCGCATTTTCAACGCGAACTAAAACGCCTGGGCCACCCCGTATAAGTGCAGGCCTGCGAGCCAACCCACCTTTTAAAATAAATTTTTACAATGAAGCTTTCAATGTTCAACAAATTGGAAAACTTTAACAAGTTCATAAAATTAAGCAAAAACTTTGGGGAGTTGGATGATAAATTGATAATTCAACATTTTCATCATATTCATATTTGTACTTTCATATACACGATGTATTCTTCAAATTTTAGCACATTTAAAAATGCATAATACTTGTCTTTTCTAGTCACACAAGAATTTGGAACGTTCATGCAGAAGTCTAGAAGGAAAGTGATTGATATACATAAGTATAAGTTTTTTTTATTGGGTTGAGCTTCTACAGGCCAACGGGTTCAATATTTAGACCCATCTCGCATTTTTTTTGCGCACGACCTGCCAGGCCAAGGCCACGTTGCCACCCCTACTTAAAAGGGAAGATTACCCATCTAAATCCACATATAGGTATGAAGTGTGAAGGGATAAGAAAAAGGAAAGAGAAAAATAGAAACAAAAGCCTTCTAAAGAAACTAGAGCTTTAGATGTCTTGAAAGAGGGTACCATTTTAACTATGTGGCAAAAAAAATAATGTTTTTAAAAGAGCACAGCTTTTACAAGATGAAGTTCTTTCTTTTTCACCTTATGAAGACAACATTTTAAAAATCGAGGAATAAATTTTGCTATATGAAAGAGACATATTAATTATGATAATACTTCCTAAAAGTCAACCTTATGAGTTAAAACAATCACAAACATAATTTATTCTACATAAGATGTAAAGTTTTTGAAATTATTTATTCTCTCGTTGTAGATAATGGCTCTTGTTCTAATTATCGAAGCTTAAAACGATTGAAAATGTTTAACTTTGACTACTACACCTCATCCAAAACCTTACACATTTAAGTGGATTAAAAATGATGGAGGTATAATAGTTAATACCTAGCAAGTATACCTATCCCCATTGGAAAGTATCAAAATACAATTTTATATAATATAGTTCTCACATAGGCAAAACAGATCTTACTTGGTAGGCCATGTTAATATGGTTGCAAATATATTTATGATTGTTTCACAAACAAGATAAGTTTTACTCACCAAGGAAGAATAACAACTTTGTGTCTAAACCACTTTTAAATAGAATGAGATTGAAATAACTTTAAAGCATTTTCTTGTTCTTTAAAATTCATAAAAGGAGTATTTTTCCTATTTTTTTCTTTGAGCCCTTATTTCTTTCAGGGTGATTACTACTAGGAACAAAACCAAGGCAAGTGTCATGCATATTTGTATCCACTAATTTATGTTGATTTACAAGCGTGAAATAATAAGTGGGTGGAGATTAAACTTCTTCGAATAAGAGATTAGATTAGTGAGAAAGACAAAAAATATTTATGAATTTACACTTCTTTATTTAAATTGCACACGCACATGCCCAAATGACCATGCACAATAAGCACAAGCAATCACAATGCAAATTCCTTGATGCCATGCATAATTTTTCCTCAAGAGATTTATTTGTTTTTGCCGACCACGATAGGTTCACGCTTTGAATGTGGCATTAAAAACCCCATGGAGAATAGTGACTACCTTTGCATTATAAGAGCTTTGTGCCCCTTGTGAGTAGGGGTGGTCATGAATTGGATTTTTAATGATCCAATCCACATCCATTTTAGATCTGTCAGGTTTTACAGAGGGGGTTTCACTGGGGAGAACAACACCAATGAGATCTGAGCCTAACCACATAAGACACTGACACCACTCTCAACCCAAAACCTTAAGGCAATGGGTTTATGGGCCTTGATCATTATATGGTGCTCTACTTTCTCAATTCTGGTCAATGTGGGACTTAGACTCACACTTGGATTCTTAACAATCTCCCCCTCAAGGGTGAGTCCCTTCAACCACAATACACTCCCCCTCCAATAGAGGCTGCCCAACCACGAGTACTCCTTTTCTGCCCTTTTCTGTACCGCCGTTCTTCTTAACGGGACACGCTTACCTGACCTACATTGTCAGGAAGACTTTCGATACTAGGACCATACTGGTACTGCACTCGTCTGAGCCGGTATTAACCATCGGCTCTGATACCACTTGTCAGGTTTTACAGAGGGGGTTTCACTGGGGAGAACAACACCAATGAGATCTGAGCCTAACCACATAAGACACTGACACCACTCTCAACCCAAAACCTTAAG
>Ga0209589_1006605_pt1 | contig 19098 bp, 20 predicted proteins | sample CowpeawhiteBW_FD_187525 | JGI IMG/M metagenome (GOLD analysis project Ga0209589, IMG submission 187525) | Root nodule microbial communities of legume samples collected from California USA - Cow pea white BW (SPAdes) (version 2) | ecosystem: Host-associated > Plants > Roots > Nodule | place: USA...
TCTTCAACTAAATATTAATGTCCAAGCTCCAAAATTGCTTCACCCAAATACCTAAAAATAATTAAAAACAAAAATTAGGCCAAATAATGTGAAATTAGTCCAAATTCGGAACAATGGCCCAATAAAGCCCAACAGATGAAAAACACTCTAATGATGAACAATTAAGCACTAATCAACTGTCTAATGGGTACACAAAGGCTAGTGGAATGGAAGAAAATAATGACTCATCAGTGGTGTCTCATTGGTCAAGACGTAATTCCGTGATGGTTGTGTGGTGGTGCCTCATGGTCAAGACGTAATTCCATGACCCTTGTTAGTAGGACTTCATGGAGGTGCCTCATACTTAGGACGTAATTCCACGAAGTTTGTGGTGGTGCCTCATTATATAATTTAGTAAGAATTCAAGTAAGGATTGCATCCTGACACTCTAAAGAGTTAGTTAGTCTCACGTAGAGCATACCGACTAAAGTGGTGAGAGTAGCAGGAGACCTTAGATATTTGAAGGCTAACCTTGTGAGTGGTAGGATGAAACCCATTGGCAATTGGCTTTGCAGAGTAGTATAGGCCACCACAAGTGCAAGCATCCGGTGAATCCGACTAATTATGTATCCGAATAAGTCGTGTCTTGAGTCGTAATGTATTGTTTGCGAGTCATCACATGATTGGTTGATGTATGTATCTTTGACTATGAAAATGTATGCAATTGAATGATAAATCATTTTCTATTCTAGCTTACCCTTTCTGCTTGTTTTATGTTTCGTGTGTGGTCTTCTCTTTTTGTGATGATCATCAATTTATTGATGGGAGCAGATGCGAGAACTCCTCGTGGTCAACATTGTAATGGAGATTTCGGTGCATTGCTCATCTTGGGTTGGACCCCACCTTTTTTTGAATTTACTTTAGGACTGCAGCCCATGTATTTCTTTGCCCTTGGGGCACTTACTTTACTACTCTTAAACTTCTTACTCATATTGTTGTTGGCATCGTGGTGTGCTTGATTTCTTTCCTTGTTTATTCTGAACAACTGCAAGGAGTGACTTCGATACTCCGCAACTTTGCTCTTTATATTATATTGTGTGATGTTTCATTTATTTAAGTTTGATTATTAAATGAGATGTTACAAACATTCTACTGTGCTATTTCCAATAGGTGAACAACGGGGAAAGCTTGGTGGGGAACGTAGGTAGCTTAGATAACTTAGTGGGGCATATGGAAAGCTTGATGGTGCATATGTTCAACTTAAATAGCTTAGACATGTGTGGAGACAAGTTTGTTATTAAAACGTTAGAGATTGCAAAAAGTGGTTTGCAACAAAGAGTTGAAAAGGAGGTTAGAGACAATTCAATTTTTCAAGCAAACTTAGAGAGAACGAAGCAGATTTTGTATAAGCGACACTTAAAACTTGAACAAGACATTTCAAGTTTGCAAGAACAATTACAAGTGGAGTTGGATTTGAGAGCTTCATTGGAGGTGCAAGGGGAGGAGTAGTGACCTGCAATGGATGAGCAAAGAGATGCGATTGAGCATAATAAAATGTGGGAATTTTTTGATTCCTCAGAAGGAGGTCAATCTATTGAAAAGAATCTGGTTAAGAACAAGTTGGCCAATAAGATAGCAAGGAACTCGATGAGTAACAAGTTGACCAAAGAGAAGAAAAAGTCAGCCAAGGAGAGGAATAAGTTGGCCAAAGAGAAGATCAAGTCGATTACGGAGAGAAAGAACAAACATACTACAGTGAAAACAAAGTTTTCCATGGAGAAAGCAAAGAACTTGGTTATTCATGAAAGGGACAAGCACAATGTGAGAAGGATTACTACACGTGGAAAGCCAAGATGAAGAATAAAGGAACAAAGATGAATGATAAGAGAAGCATTTAAGTTTATGTGGGAGTTTTGTTGGTTTTAGTGTAACACCCTAGGCGGATATTACTTGGTAAAACAACTTATATTTAAAATAAAAACATTTGATACCATTCCCAAGCATGGGAAAATTAAAACTTTATCGAGTCATTTATAATAAAGCAAAACCATAAGTCTCAAATACTTTATTACATCACTGAAATCCAAAACTAACTTTAAAGTAAAATATCAAATTAATCCAAAACATGTCTCTACGCCTCGCCATCATCACCTGGATTATCATTTGTTCCTATTTAACAAGTCACACAATCATCGCAAAACATACACTTAAAGGTGAGCTTAAAAAGAATAAACATGCATAAATAATAATCTAAACACCTCACCCAATTGAACTTAACCAGTTTTCCATTCTTAAAGACCTTCCTACCATAAGGTACATATGGAATTGTTGTAACGTCCTAGCCGGAAATTACTTATTAAAATAAATCAAATATAAAATTTAATTAAACAACCTCATTTATTGTCAAGAATTCCCAAAACGCGGGAGAAATTTAAATCTTTAAGTTCAACACGCCAAACCAGATAATATAATTCACGGCAATACCGTAATACAAATATTTTTGTCTACGAAACTATTACAATAAATCCATATTCTTACAAACTAAAATCAGTAAAAACTCTCAAGAGGTCCCCACTCCGTCTCTATGCATTAGCCTGCTCACCTGCATCAACATCTGCTCCCATGTAACAAGCTACATGATCATCTCTAACCACACACAGATAGGGTGAACTCATTTAGATAAAATCAAACAAATTTAAATTTAATATTAGATACATCACATCAAGATTAAAATCCGGGTTAGTATTTTTCTCCCATTTTCCTTACTTCTCCACTTCCAGCACTTGCATTAGACGTCTATCATTTCTATACCCTTTAGGTGAGATCAATGATCGATCTTCGCTGCATGAGTGTCTACTCGCCCCTCCGACTACAGGCCACCACCTGATAGTCCACACGTGGGAATAACTTTGCCACAGCATCTCACCGTGACACCAAGTGGAGCTCCCCAAAATAAACATAACTCTATCAGAATGCACTGAAGAGGGCAACCACCCAAAACCTCGTCGTACGAGCCACAACTCGCACACTTCACTAGACTTCCTAAACCACCAGGCTACAACCTAGAGTGGTCACGTGTTACCCCAATACAAGATACACCCGTAATTGGTCTCCAGCCAAAGCCTCGCATCATGAACATCACCTAAAGTTGTGTAGAAAACCCTTTCTCGCGCACCTTCACTAGACCAAAACCGCCTGGCGCGCATCACACGCCGCTAGGCCGAGTCGGGTTCCAGACCGTCTGGCAAACATCACACACCGCCAGGCACTAAGGGCCAGCAGAATCATCATTGCATCGTCACCGCCTGGCGGACTCCACCCTGTCGCCAGGCGCCTCGCTGTCTGTCATCGCTTGGCGCACCCATCTCGCGTCGCCAAGCGCCAACCTACTTCCAAACCTTCTGCTTCACCATTCCACCTGGCGGAACCATCCTTGCTGCCAGGCGTCCTGCGTGCAGAGTGACTACTGCCACTAGTTTGTGACTCTACCGCCTGGCTGCTTGCTCACGCCGCCAGGCGCCATACCAGTAGCGCAATGCTACTGGTTTTTGGCACTTAAAACATATCCCAAATGATCCTCATTCATACAACACACCAAATTATAGAACAACTATGACACTACAAGCACAGTTCTATCGCTAGATTATCATACACACCTTTTAATCATGCAAATTGCAAGTGTTATTAAGTTCTCTTTATTTACGATTTCCACTTACTTCCTCACTCTCCATACTTTACACCTTAACACAGTACCAACATTACACCTACCAGTGATCCAAATAGGTATTTACACAGAAAACATAGCACCATATGGTTCACCAAGCATAGCCCGTGAATATATTACCATACACTTATATCTCATGCCCCAATACAGAAACATACTCCCATATGCTCACAGTTTTACAATTTCAACACAGCCTTACACCACGTTGATATTGTCTATTACTCACTCCACACGTTACCAATTTAGTATTTATCAATCATTTACCCCAATCGCATATGGTTCCCGTAATTACAGTTTGCCACTAGCTTCAGTTCATAACAACATAAAACTTTATTTAATGTCACACATATATCTCAATTGTCACGTACTCATACACAATTCCCATGATATCCAATATCGGAATTTCTTTCACCTCACCACCCTACTAATCTTCCCTAGACATACAAATATGCTGCAAAACAATCAATACCCTCAATCACACCAGAATATCAATTTAATCATGCATAATTGTTTCCAATCCCCAACATAACCTTAGCCCCGATTTCATATAAAATCCATACGTTCACGAAAACCTTAATATACTCTGTCAATTATGCTAATCAATTTCACAGTCACACATGAGAATATTACTACGACATCACTAATACTCCAAAAAACATCCAAAACAGTCAAAACAGGGAAAACCAGTCCGCGTCGCCTGGCAGATCTTTCTCCGCCGCCAGGCGGTTCATGAAGAAAACCCAAAAACTGGGTCTGTAACTGTGTCGCCTGGCGGGTCGTGCGTGACCGCCAGGCGGTTTCTGGAAAAATTCTAGAAACCTGAACCGAACACAGTTAAATGGAATAATGGCATTCTTAGATACACAATTTCATCTTGAATACATTCAATTAAAATTACACATCAAGTTGGAACTCCCTTAACTTGGATATTCTTGGCCCGAGACAAAAGCTAAACTCTCTCTTTGATGGTGGCACCGTGAACCCTTTAAACTAGCTTCAATCTCTCTGTAATTATCCTCCAAGGCAGCCCCCACGTCTTGAATTCTCCCTCTCCCACTGTTCACAATTTTCCAGCTTATTCTCCCTCTCCCACTGTTCACAATTTTCCAGCTTCGAAAGCTTTGCTCTCTCACCCTAATTCTCTCTTAATTATGCCTTAAAATGTCTTAATGAAAGGAAAAACGAAAATGGCTTTTAAGTTGGGTTTAATTGGCATTCAAAGAATTGTTTTTTCAGCCCCTTTCTAAGCTGCCTCCTAGGGTTTCCGTGCCTGTTCACCTCTATGCTAGGGTAATTTTTAACAAAAAGAGTTATTTTGTTCTAGCCAAGGTTTGAACCCATCACCCCACAATTGCAATCCAAGTGCACAACCAACTTCATCATGCCATATTTCAAGCAATATTTATGCTTCTAACATTAACTATTTCTCATCACGCTCTAACACATGATTAGAAAAATAATAATATTAAATAACACACAATTGGCATACATAGGACTTGAACCCAAGTCCTCTCACACAATTAAGTACTCTCAACCACTTGAGCTAACACTTTTCCACGTCATTAAAATTAACATTTAAGGCCATAAAGGCTTCCCCTACCCGCATTTATTAAATATTTATTTATTTAATTACTTAAATTTAGTGGGTCTTACAATTGTACTATACCTAGGCGGTCAGTACCAGTATGGTTAATGTACCACACCTAGCCAACTCGATCAGATAGTAATAAAACCATACATGTATGTCAAAGCAGTCAAGTAGTCAACCTAGGCTGAGTTGGCCTGAGCCTTACCAGCCTAAACCGATAACCTGAACGTCTAGAGGAATAACCTGCACAAGATGACACATGACCAACGTAAAACCGCCAAGGAAAGTAGTCAGCCTAGGCTGGCCACTCCAATATACTTAATAAAATCCAAGCCCCCTAGTGTTCAATGGATCCTCCTAAGGGCCTGGGTTAGGGCCCAAACCCACTTACAACCCAAACTAAAGCCCAAGCCAGGGCCCGACCCATGACATAGCCAAAAATGATTAATGCTCTATAAATACACGTGGACCCCAATAATTAAAGGTACGCATTCATTACTCCATTAATCACTGATTTGACCTTCTGAGAGCTTTGACTTACTTGAGCTTTGGAGTCCCTTCTGCAGGTAACCCCTCTTGGGTCCAAGCCGACATGTACCAACCGGGAGAGGCCAACTGAGGAGATAGCGGGCTACATGGGTAAGGTGACGCTTGTGCCTAACTTATCTTGTTTCTTCTCTGCAGGAACAATTGGCGCCCACCGTGGGACACAAGACGAACACCTTAGTACCCATTTTTCTCCGTAGATGGTTTCCACTCGCAGCAGAGCTAGAGTGAACAAGCAGGCAGATGCTGGTCCCTCAGGACCTCCTGGCATTACCCCTGACCTAGCCGCCATCCTGGACGGCCAGGCGAAGATGCAACAAGAACTGGCAGATCTGAAGAAACGCAACGTTGATGAGATGGAGGCGCTGCAGCAAGAGAACTCTCGCCTTAGGCAAAAATTTGAAGTCGATCCCACCCTGAAGGGAAAGGCTAAGGAGGCGTCTGAGGCTGTAAGGTCCCTGACCTTCCAGCCCACAGAAGAGGAAAGCGAATACAACCCCACCCCCACACCTTTACCACCACCCAACAAACACCCATTCCCTCTACCCATCCCACTCACTTCCCATCCACTCAACCAGGACATACTGCAGCCCCAATCCCCGCTGCTACCCTCCCCACCACCCAAATCCCTTACAACATACCACCACCCTGCACACTACACATGTTCCACCCTACAACCACAATACCTTCCAACAACCCACATCCCCCCTCACAACTTTACCTCCACCTTCCCCGCTATGATCAACCATCCCATCCCACCTCATATGCTCCCACCTCACCAGCCTAGACATCGTCATCCCTTTACCGACTTTATCGCCAACACCCCCCTTCCTGCCCAGTGGGAACCTTTCACGCTGGACCGCTACACCGACCCTGATGAACACCTCAAAGTATACATTACCCATGTCTCCCTGTACACGTCCCAAGACGCAGTCTTCTACAAGGCCTTCCCCACCACCCTCAAGGGCCCTACTTTAGAGTGGTTCACAACCCTTCCACCTTACTCCATCGACAGCTTCGACGTTCTATCCCATATGTTCTCCACCCATTTCGCTGGCAGCCGTCCACACCAAACTACCACAATCTCCCTTTTGGGCATTAGACAAGAACAAGGCGAACAACTCAGAGCGTTCACAGATCGCTTTAGTAAGGCAGCTCTTCGAATCCCACACCTCAACAAGGAGATTATCCTCCAGTGCATGGCACTTACCCTACAACCCGACCCTTTCGCCAACAACGTCTACCTCCACCCACCTGCCTCTATGCACGAACTTAAATTGCGTGCGGTCGACTATGTCCGCATGGAGGAAATGCAGACCCTCCATACCAAATTCTGTAATGACTATGCAGCCACCACCGCTAACCTTACCCCACAACCTCCCCGCCCTGATACCCCCACGCGAGCCCCGCCAACCCTGCTTCACCAAATATGCCCCTCTTACCGTAGCCCGATCCCGCATCCTTGATGAGGCCCTACAAGCTGACCTCATCCCTCCACCACGCAAGACCACCACTCCTCCTAATTCCAATATGACCAAGTATTGCCGCTACCACCGCAATCATGGCCACACCACAGGATAAAATAGAAGAACTGGTCCGTGCTCGCCACTTTTACCGTTTCATCCGCAGGGATGACCATCCCTTTCGATCCCGCCACCCCCTCGATTCAACCACAGACGCCCTGCACATGACCCTCACCACGACCGACGCCCAGCTCAACCCGCTAATCAGGAACCCCAACCGGCCCGTACCGACATCACCCCCACCGATCCTCTCTTACGTGGCACTATCCACACCATCTCTGGTGGCTTCGCTAGTGGAGGATCCACCTCTTGTGCCAGAAAGAAACACCTCTTCCATATCCAATCCATAAATCATATCACCCATTCCCACCACAGACGCCGTATGCCTACCATCATCTTCACAGATGACGACTTTCATGGCCTCGACCATCAACAAGATGACCCCATGGTCATCACCGTTGAAATCGAAAACTACGCAGTTAAGAAAGTCCTTGTCGACCAGGGCAGCTCCGTTGACATTCTTTACTGGGCCACCTACCAAAAACTTCAACTCCCGGACACTGCTATGGTCCCGTATGACGAACCAATCTATGGTTTTTCTGGCGAACAGGTATCCACCCGCGGCTACATCGACCTTCACACCGTGTTTCGTGAGGGGACCCAAACCAAAACCATTCCAATCTGCTTCCTTATCGTCGACGCGCCAACATCCTACAATGTCCTCCTGGGCCGTCCTTCCCTCAACACCCTTGGCGCTGTTGTCTCCACCCCCCACTTGCCCATGAAGTTCCCTTTTCCTTCCGGTGACATCCTCACCGTCCATTGCGACCAGCGCCTGGCACGCGAATGCTACATGGCCAGCCTACGCCCACAACTCCCAATTCAGCAAACCAACCATATTGAGCGACCACCTAGCTCCGGCATCGCCCTATCAGGTGAAGATCTAGACCCCAGAGTAGGCTGGGATGTTCGTTTCGAACCAGTTGAGGAGACCTCCCCTCTAGAGCTTCCCAACGGCCACTCCATCAACCTAGGCACCGGTTTGAACTCTGACGAGCGTGTCATCATCACACGCATCCTCATCAGCAACACAGACCTTTTTGCCTGGTCAGCCGCTGACCTACCTAGGGTGGACCCTCTAGTAGCATCTCACAAACTATCCATCTACATAGAAGCCCGCTACATCTCCTAGAAGAAACGCAAACTTGGCGAAGAATGCCAACTAGCGGCTAAGGTTGAGGCCGACAAGTTATTGAATGCAGGATTCATAGAAGAAGCTCAGTACACCACTTGGCTTTCTAACGTAGTCTTGGTGAAGAAAGCCAATGGCAAATGGCGGATGTGTGTAGACTACACGGATCTGAACAAGGCCTGCCCTCGCGATGCCTACCCCTTACCCAATATCGACCGACTTGTTGATGGCGCGGTAAGGAATAAAGTGTTTAGCTTTTTGGATGCATATTCTGGGTACAACCAAATCCCCATGGCCGCATCTGACATGAACAAGACCGCCTTCATCACGGACGATGCCAACTACTTCTATAGAGTGATGCCAACTACTTCTATAGAGTTATGCCTTTTGGTCTTAAGAACGCTGGAGCAACCTACCAACGGCTAATGGACAGGGTTTTCAGTCATCTAATGGGACAATGTGTTGAAGTATATGTTGACGACATGGTTGTCAAGTCTCCAAGCCACCACCAACATGCCGAAGACCTCTCGGCGGTCTTCTCCGCGCTACGCCAATACAACCTTCGCCTCAACCCTGACAAGTGTGTATTCGGCGTCGACCGTGGTAAATTCCTTGGGTTTATGCTGACCCAACACGACATAGAAGCCAATCTCAAAAAATGCAAGGCAATTATCGAGATGTGCAGTCCCACTACCATAAAAGAGGTCTAACGCCTAATTGGCCGCCTCACAGTCATTTCCCGCTTCTTACCCAAATTGGCTGAACAAACCCAACCCATAGTCCAACTCTTAAAGAAATCCACCCGATTCACGTGGACTGACGATTGTGAACAAATCTTTCAAAAACTAAAAACCACCCTAACCTCACCACCTATCCTCCACAAGCCGGACACTCGCCAACCCCTCCTCGTATACATCACAGCCACCGACCACACCGTCAGCGCCGCGCTCGTCCAAGAAATAGAAGGCACGCAGCATCCTGTCTACTTCGTTAGCAGAACGCTGCAAGATCCTGAAACCGGATATCAAATGGTGGAGAAGTTGGCCCTATCCTTAGTCCACGCAACTCGCCGCCTACGCCTAAACTTCTAAAACCACAGCTTCACTGTCAAAACCGACTACCCAATCCAAAAAATATTGCAAAAACCAGATCTAGCTGGACGGATGTCATCCTGGGCCGTCTAGCTGTCGGAATTCAACATTCGCTAGGAACCCCATGGCCCCATTAAAGCCCAATGTCTCTTAGATTTTGTCAATGACCTTCTACACACACCCATAGAGGACCAGTGGACGCTTCATGTAGATGGTTCCTCAAATCCAAAAGGTGTCGGTGCTGGCATCGTGTTAGAAGGGCCCAACGACATCCTCATCGAAAAATCCCTTCACTTTGCCTTCAAAACATCAAACAACCAAGCCGAATACGAAGCTATTCTCGCCGCGAAGTTGGTGTCAAGACTCTAACATGCAAAACCGACTTCAAACTTACTTTAGGGCACCTAAATGACGAATTCCAAATTAAAGACCCCATCCTTCTACAATATTACCATATGGTCCGCACAGTCATACAATCCGCCTTCGAACGAGTCCGTATCGAACATATCCCAAGGACCGACAACATCAGAGCCGACATCCTCTCCAAATTAGCCAGCACCAAATTAAAAAGCCGCCACCGATCTCTACTACAGCAAACATTATCTACACCCTCCATCACAAATACTTGCCAAAACCTAGCCCACTCCTCAACCGACAATATCACCCCTTTCCACAACCATAATTGGACCACCCCCTATATCCAATATCTAAAAACCGGCAACCACCCACAGGATGCGGACAAAACTTGGCTGGCTAAGGCCATCAAGTATACCATGATAGGCGATGACCTTTACAAACGCGGATACGGCCAACCGCTCCTCAAATGTGTCACTGCAGAGCAAACACAGTATATTATAAAAGAGCTACACGAAGGCATTTGCGGCTACCATTCCGACGCACGTACCATGGCTACTAGAATCCTTAGAGCCGGCTACTTCTAGCCGACTATAGAAGCAGACTGTCAGGACTATGTCAAAAAATGCAAATCATGCAAAAAACATGGCAACCTTATCCACCAGAAACAAGAACAACTCCATCACATACTATCCCCATGGCCCTTCGCTAAATGGGGAATGGACATCCTTGGCCCCTTCTCACCCGACAAGGGGCAAGTAAAATTCCTAATTGTAGCCATGGACTATTTCACAAAATGGATAGAAGCCAAACCGCTAACCATTATCATAGCCCAGCAAGTTCAGCAGTTCGTTTGGAAAGATATTATATGTAGATATGGTGTTCTGCACACTATCATCACCGATAATGGCCGACAATTCATAGATAAGGAACTAACCAAGTTCTACATTGGTCTAGGCATCAAACACATTACAAGTTCTGTAGAACACCCACAAACAAATGGACAAGCAGAGATGGCCAACAAAGTTATCCTGGTGGAATTGCGCAAGAGATTAGATAGCGCCAAAGGCCGATGACCCGAAGAGTTAGTAGAAGTACTATGGGCTTACAGGTGCACCCCTCAATCATCAACAAACGAATCCCCATTCAGCCTAGTTTACGTTGCAGACGTCATGATACCGGTCGAAATTGGCGAACCATCCCTGCGCCGAGAACTATACGACCCAACCCACAACCACCAAAACATGGCCACTCATCTCGATCTCCTACCCGAACTCAGAGAAAAAGCCTAGATACGCAACTTAGCCGCCAAACGAAGAGCTGCCAGAAAATATAACGCAAATCTATGTCCACAATCGTTCGTAATCGGGGACTTAGTATGGAGAATGGCCAGCAGTGCAAGAAAGAAGGATGGCAAATACTCCGCCAACTAGGACGGCCCATACTGCATACGTGAAGACGCAAGAGGAGGAACTTATCGCCTTGCACATTTATCTGGGGAAGAGATACCCAACACTTGGAATGTGTCCCACCTCAAATTCTATTTCAGTTAAATGTATACTGCATTGAGCCGAATACTTGTAACCCTGGGTGTACTCTTTTTCCTCACCTAGTCTTTTTTCCCTAAGGAGGGTTTTGGCCAGGGAGGTTTTAACGAGGCACCCCATATTCAATAAATAAAATGAAGGGTTCTCAACTATACAACTTTCCTATGTTTTTACTTTCATATTCGTTTAAGTTCCCCACCTTACCACAAGTAAGCGGCCTGGGTCGAACACCCTTAACTCGTGGTTAATTCGTCTAAGTTCCCCACCCTTACCACAGGTAAGCGGCCTGGGTCGAACACCCTAAACTCGTGGTTAATTCGTCTAAGTTCCCCACCCTTACCACAGGTAAGCGGCCTGGGTCGAACACCCTAAACTCATGGTTAATTCGTTTAAGTTCCCCACTCTTACCACCAGTAAGCGGCCTGGGTCGAACACCCTTAACTCGTGGTTAATTCGTTTAAGTTCCCCACCCTTACCACAAGTAAGCGGCCTGGGTCGAACACCCTTAACTCTTGGTTAATTTGTTTAAGTTCCCCACCCTTACCACAAGTAAGCGGCCTGGGTCGAACACCCTTAACTCGTGGTTAATTCGTTTAAGTTCTCTACCCTTACCACAACTAAGAGGCCTGGGTCGAACACCCTTAACTCGTGGTTAATTCGTTTAAGTTCCTCACCCTTACCACAAGTAAGCGGCCTAGGTCGAACCCCCTTAACTCGTGGTTAATTCGTTTAAGTTCCCCATCCTTACCACAACTAAGCGGCCTGGGTCGAACACCCTTAACTCGTGGTTAATTCGCCTAAGTTCCCCACCCTTACCACAAGTAAGCGGCTTGGGTCGAACACCCTTAACTCGTGGTTAATTCGTTTAAGTTCCCCACCCTTACCATAAGTAAGCGGTCTGGGTTGAACACCCTTAACTCATGGTTAATTCGTTTAAGTTCCCCACCCTTACCACAAGTAAGCGGCGTGGGTCGAACAGCCTTAACTCGTGGTTAATTCGTTTAAGTTCCCCATCCTTACCACAACTAAGCGGCCTGGGTCGAACACCCTTAACTCGTGGTTAATTCGTCTAAGTTCCCCACCCTTACCACAAGTAAGCGGCCTGGGTCGAACACCCTTAACTCGTGGTTAATTCGTGTAAGTTCCCCACCCTTACCACAAGTATGCGGTCTGGGTCGAACACCCTTAACTCATGGTTAATTCGTTTAAGTTCCCCACCCTTACCACAAGTAAGCGGCCTGGGTCGAACACCCTTAACTCGTGGTTAATTCGTTCAAGTTCCCCACCCTTACCACAAGTAAGCGGCCTGGGTCAAACACCCTTAACTCGTGGTTAATTCGTTCAAGTTCCCCACCCTTACCACAAGTAAGCGGCCTGGGTCGAACACCCTTAACTCATGGTTAATTCGTTTAAGTTCCCCACCCTTACCACAAGTAAGCGGCCTGGGTCAAACACCCTTAACTCGTGGTTAATTCGTTTAAGTTCTCTATCCTTACCACAACTAAGAGGCCTGGGTCGAACACCCTTAACTCGTGGTTAATTCGTTTAAGTTCCCTACCCTTACCACAAGTAAGCGACTTGGGTCGAACACCCTTAACTCGTGATTAATTCGTTTAAGTTCCCCATCCTTAGCACAACTAAGCGGCCTGGGTCGAACACCCTTAACTCGTGGTTAATTCGTCTAAATTCCCCACCCTTACCACAAGTAAGCGGCCTGGGTCGAACACCCTTAACTCGTGGTTAATTCGTTTAAGTTCCCCACCCTTACCACAAGTAAGCGGCCTGGGTCGAACACCCTTAACTCATGGTTAATTCGTTTAAGTTCTCTACCCTTACCACAACTAAGAGGTCTGGGTCGAACACCCTTAACTCGTGGTTAATTCGTTTAAGTTCCCCACCCTTACCACAAGTAAGCGGCCTGGGTTGAACACCCTTAACTCGTGGTTAATTCATTTAAGTTCCCCATCCTTACCACTAGTAAGCGGCCTAGGTCGAACACCCTTAACTCGTGGTTAATTCGTCTAAGTTCCCCACCCTTACCACATGTAAGCGGCCTGGGTCGAACACTCTTAACTCATGGTTAATTCATTTAAGTTCCCCACCCTTACCACAAGTAAGCGGTCTGGGTCGAACGACCTTAACTCGTGGTTAATTTGTTTAAGTTCCCCACCCTTACCACAAGTAAGCGGCCTGGGTCGAACACCCTTAACTCGTGGTTAATTCGTTTAAGTTCCCCACCCTTATCACAAGTAAGCGGCCTGGGTCGAACTCCCTTAACATACAATCGATCGCGCCATATATACACCACAAGTCATCAAAACCCATCATACACAATAACATAGAGAACATTAATCTCATTAAACATAAATGCAAAAGAAATGTACCAACGTAACATAATGTACTGACTATTACAGACATAGGCTCAAATAATATTTTTGAATCAAAATCGAAAGTCCTATTCCGCTGCATCAAGGGCCACCTCCTCGGCATCACCCGCTTCCTTCTCCTCTTCAGCCGCCTTTTCCTCTGCCTCCTCATCCAGACTGCTTCCATCTTCCTTGACAAGCTTCCCATCAATAACGTCCTTATTCACATCAAACTTTGAATCCGTAATGTCAACCTCCTTATGGAAAAAAGCGGCTTGACGTAGTCCCTTCTCAAAGCCGTTGATGTGCTCTTGTATAATGCAATTCTTCAGGTCATCAAGCTCACCTACAGCACCATCATACTTGTCTTTCAGATCATCATAGTCTTTCTCCAACTCCCCTATTCTCTTGTTCAATTTTCCCTCTGAATCCAAACAACGAACCTTCCACGTTGCTAGCCTTTTTCTCTCTTCCTCCCAACCCTCGCTTTCCTTCTTCCACACAGCCTTCTCTTCCTCAAACTTGTTGACTTTCCTCTGCAACTCTTCTACCTTTTCCCGACCTCCCTCCTTCACCTCCCGCCGATATAAAGACCCCACGCGGCGGCTTAATATCAAGGCTTTGCTCCCAAACTCCACCATTGTCCTCACGATATGATCCACCTCCATACCATCAATAGAGTTTATAATGGTATCTGGGAGGTTGATCGCGATATCTTTCCTGACAGATATCTCCGGCAACTCAATCAAGCCAGATTCCTGCCCCTTCACTCCACTAGCTGACCCCGCCCCGAGTAGGGCCGCCCTCACTTTCTTCACATCCTTCCCCTTGTTGGGGCGAGGCGGCAACTCGGCCTTCCTCTTCGTTCTGCCATGCACGTGTACTTCCACCACAGACTCTTACAGGTTGGGAACATCAGTCTTCCCAGCTGCCTTAGCTTTAGCGGCCATCTCCTTACTCAACGATTGGAAGAGCGCCAAATTCTTCTTCCCCGATTGCACCATATGCCCTACAATAACATATTAAACCCCGTTTAAAACAACTTAAAATCATTAACACAGTTTAAGTAACAAATAGATACCTTCAATATCTATAATCGGATCCTCCGAATTATAAACTCTAACTAGGCCCTTAGTGAGCAACTTATCAACAAACTTCATCAAGGTCTCCACCACCTCCTTATCCCCCGCCAACAACTCGTCGGTCCCCATATCCTTGTACCGAGAAGGGGTACCCGTCCAGCTAAATGGGAACTTTGTACTCCCATCTACGTTCAAGAAATAGGGCTTGCTCTCTTCCTTCACCACAACTTTGAAGTATCCGTCCTTAAAATGCTTGAAGGACTGGGAAAATGCGCCCAATCTACTGATGCTTGGACGACTTATCAGAGACAACCAAGTAGTCGGTTGGCGGGGTCTAGTATCATAGAAGTACAGGAAAGCGTAAGGTGAAGGCTCCAAATATAGGGATTGGCACAAAATGCAGAAGACTTGCATGTAAGCCCAACTATTTGGGTGGAACTGCGTAGGGTCACATCTAGCGCGTGAAACACGCCCATGGTGAAATCATCTAACAGCAACTGCACATGTAGCTGAGAAAAGTGACACATGTACATGTAGAAGAACTTCTCCGGTGCCCCCTCTTGCCCGTGACACACACGGTCGATGGCGCTAACCCTCTCCAGGGAAACAATACTCCCGCTTATACCCTTTGCAATGACAAGCGTACAATTCAGCCAAGAGTTCAACAGGCGAGACCACCAGAATAAGGATGATTGATTACGGACATCAGCAGCCACCCACCCGTAACCGCCCTTGGCCGGCCAGTTACTCTCAGCCAACTCCTCTGGGGGATCTTCTCGGACCTCCCTTACCGTTTCCATAGGGATTCCACTTACTATACCTCTAGAACTGGTGCACTCCTCGTCAACTTGTCTACCTCCACTCCTCCCCGACTCTACATTCTCACTACTAGACGTAGACAACGACACGCTATCACTATTAGACATACCTTTTCTCGTGTTTTTGGAAAGATGTCGGCTGGAATTGGGAACTAGTCGGACAAGAAAATGCACACAAGATCTCTGAATAGGAAATTCTTGCAAATGAACCAGTAAACCCTTACTTGTTTTGAAATCCATATTTATAGGCTAGAATTCCAAACGGCAAAAACCCCTTCCCGCCAAAACAACAACTCATACCAATCGACACAATCATTACAAGAGACATAACTCTTAAAAACGACGGTGCCAAAACTCTCCTGATTTGACCCCTGACATCCCTTCACCTACCATCAACCTTTCATCACCTTTATCCTTAACACTGTTCATCACACTTAAAGGCTAGGGACTGGTGTACCAAACCAAGCCGATCCCGTTAACATACCAACACATATCACCCTTGACCGACACCTATATCGGTCAAGGCTAGGGGATTGGTGTACCACACCTAGCTAACTCGGTCAGATAGTAATAAAACGATACATGTATGCCAAAGTAGTCAAGTAGTCAACCTAAGCTGAGTTGGCCTGAGCCTTACCAGCCTAAACCGATAACCTGAACGTCTAGAGGAACAACCTGCACAAGATGACACATGACCAACGTAAAACCGCCAAGGAAAGTAGTCGGCGTAGGCTGGCCACTCCAATATACTTAATAAAATCCAAGCCCCCTAGTGTTCAATGGATCCTCCTAAGGGCCTGGGTTAGGGCCCAGACCCACTTACAGCCCAAACTAAAGCCCAAGCCAAGGCCCGACCAATGACATAGCCAAAAATGATTAATGCTCTATAAATACACGTGGACCCCAATAATTAAAGGTACGCATTTATTACTCCATTAATCACTGAGTTGACCTTTTGAGAGCTTTGACTTACTTGAGCTTCGGAGTCCCTTCTGCAGGTAACCCCTCCTAGGTCCAAGCCGACATGTACCAACCGGGAAGATGCCAACTGAGGAGATAGTGGGCTACATGGGTAAGGTGACGCTTGTGCCTAACTTATCTTGTTTGTTCTCTGCAGGAACAATTAACTACCCAGTCCAAACCGCCAACTTATAACCTTCGACATGACCTATTCTGCCAAAGGCTAGGGGACTGATGTACTATACCTAGGCGGTCATGACCAATATGGCTAACTACCTGGTCCAAACCGCCAATGAATAGTCCAATCATGAAAAGGAATTGTTAGTTAGCTATGCAAAATGATGACACAAACATAACGGCTATCGCCGCCTACTACAAGAATAACGCATGAGTAAAAGTCGCCGACTCCAAACTTAGGAAATAACAATTGGGCCTCTGGTATCACATTACAAACTTGAAACTTGGGCCTGGCCTAGGCCCATTCAAAGCTTGAACATTGACCCAATGCAATAAAGAGGAGCCCAACCCATAAAAAGGGTAAAACATAGTTAATAAGCTCTATAAATACATGTGGACCCTAACGAATTAAAGGTACCCTTTCATTAATTCACTAATCAGTGATTTGACTTTTAAGAGCCTTTGCTGACTTGATCGCCAGAGTCCTTTTCGCAGGTAACCCCCTAAGGGTCCAATCCACCAACATTAAAAGAAGACGCATTTAAACCAAGGAGTAGCCATTCCGAGAAGTTAGTGATTGGGTAAGATATGATTTGTGCTCCTTGATATTCTGTTATTGTTTCTGCGGGAACAATTGGCGCCCATTGTGGGGCACAAGTTAGTATCTTACCATAGTAATCCGAGAACTTGCAAGGATGGTTTCCACATGTAGCAGAGCTGGAATTTCAAAGTTAATTATATTTTAAGATTGTACTTTAGAAGTTGATTTGTTATGACCTTGAATGTTAAAATACTAGAAACAACAATGTTAAAATACAGAACAATGGAAGTTTGTGTATTTTTTAATGTGCAAGTGTTACGATTGTAATATCATTTGTATCAAATGCTGAAAAATTAACTTCTAAATAATTCAATGAAAGAAAGATTATAAGGCATTTATCATCTTAAAAACACATATGCATGTTGCTCAATGTCATGTGACTTAGTAAAAATGGACAACATATGTATAAACTAAAACGAAAAATTGTGAATGTATGTCAACTAATTTATTTCAATAGTTTTATTTTTATAAAAGATAAACATGCACAAAAAAATCATTGCCATCTACTTATTAAGAAAAGGGAGTTATTCAATGTTAAATTGCCATCTTCATTAAAAAGAGACCATACAGTTTTGTAAATCAATCATATAAAAATTATATTGACTCTAAAACAATATCACTCCTTTCATGGTCTAAAAGGTTATGAAAAAGGAAAAAAAGTGAAACATGATTCTTTATTCCTTAAATTCATACTAGTTTGATGGTTTTTACTTTTTTTCGGGTATAGGGTCGAATGTCCACTATTAAAATAATTTCCTGGTCTGTTCATTCTGGTTTTATACTTTTTTGTGCCAGGGTAATCTATTTGCCAACCGATCGGGGGTACTTGTTAAATGTGCTTCAATGCTACAATAAGCTTAGGTTCGATCGGTTTTAAAAATTAATGTTATAAAAAAATTTAATAAATGTCTGAACAACCATACATTTGACCTATATTTATAGTTTTCTCCATGGGCTTTTAATAGGGACGACTTAATTATAGCCCAATTCCCTTTAAACATTCTTAATGACATGTTTATGATAATTAGATGTTTAGCTGATTTTAATAATGACCGATCAATTTTTTCTACATACGAGCGGTTGGTTATACTTCATTCTGCACGGTTTGTACCGTTAGTACATACAATACAACTTTATTCATTTGTTCACACGCTTCCAAGTATTTACAAGAGAGAGAAATTTCTATTCTTAACTGAATCTTATCCTAAATCATATGATCAAGAGCCTACTCAATTTAACCCTTATCTTGAAACATCATTAAGTGGCATGGCCTTTGCTATTGAATCATAAGTTCTTCATCTTCAAGTTATCTTTTCTCCTTTTGAATTTTTGAATTGAATGTTATTTCCTTTTCAAATTTCTCATATTCTCTACACACATAGTATATACATATATATACTTACACACACACACACACACTCACCCACACACACAAACAAACACACACACACACGCACACACACACACATACGCACACACACACACATATATATGTATATATATATATATATATATATATATATATATATATATATATATATATATATATA
>Ga0209589_1006606_pt1 | contig 19097 bp, 5 predicted proteins | sample CowpeawhiteBW_FD_187525 | JGI IMG/M metagenome (GOLD analysis project Ga0209589, IMG submission 187525) | Root nodule microbial communities of legume samples collected from California USA - Cow pea white BW (SPAdes) (version 2) | ecosystem: Host-associated > Plants > Roots > Nodule | place: USA...
ATTCCATGGCCCCTGTTAGTGGGTGTCCATGGTGGTGCCCCATCTGTATAACTAGGTAAGGATTCAAGGTAAGGTTGCATCCTGACACTCTGAGGAGTCAGTTAGTCTCACCTAGAGCGGACTGACTCCTGTGGTGAGAGTAGCAGGAGGCCTGAAATTCATTAAGGGCTAACCTTGTGGTGAGGGAAAATTGATCCATCGTAACACTTGTAACACATAGCTCGGGGGTGAGCAGAGGTATCCACCACAAGTGCGGGCATCCGTTGAATCCGACCAAGTTATACGTATCCGGATGAGTCGAGTTGAGTCGTAGTGTATTGATTGAAAAGTCATAACATGCTTGATTGTCGTATGAATATTGGATGGTGAAAGTATATTTGACTGTATGATGAAAATATTGTTGGCTCTAGCTTACCCTATTTGTTGTATGGTTGTCTTGTATGTGGTTCTTCTTTCTTGTGATGATCATCAATTTGATTGATGGGAGCAGATGGACGAGGTTCTCGTGGCCAACAAGGGAATGGTGATTCCGCTCTGGGCTGGAGTTATTTTCTTCATGTTTTCATGTATCGCTTTATGCATTTTTACTCTACACTCTTTGTTAGATTTGTATTCATTTTTACTTTGGCATCATGGTGTGCCCGATTTTGTAGAGGTTGTGTTTAGAACCCCAGGACTACGCTACATTGTTATCTCTATGTGATGTTTCCTTTAATTTTACGCATTAAATTAAATGAGGCGTTACATTCATCGTCCATAATTATTTAAATTATTTTAGAAAAAATTATAAAATTAAATAAAATCAACAAATATTAAGACTAAATTAATATATATATATATATATATATATATATATATATATATATATATAGACTTAAACGAAAATTAAGACGAAATCCTTATTTAAATTTATTTTATTAAGATAGCTTTGTAAAACATCCAAATGTTAGCGTGTGAAAAAAAATAAAAATAAAACACTGAAACCATGTCATACATTGAAACCATGTCATACATTAACCATCTAAAAATGTTAAATCTCCGACTTCATGTTAAAACAGTGAAAATACTAAGTACATTAAGAATCGTGTTTAAACTAAAATACACCATAAACTAAATTACATATCATCTTCTAGCCTTTTCATAACTTTCTAAAATAATATTTTTACCAATTCGACCATTTTTAACAAGTGTAAACCAACAATCAGCACTACATTAATGCTTTAAAATTATAATTCAAATAATCAAATAAAGTTAAAGTTCTAACTTATTCTTAGATATTTTAATTCACTAATAAAATATTGGTATAGTCCTAAATTAATAAATATTAATTTATTTGACTCATATTTCACATGTAAAAAATAAAATTATACATGCAAGTTAGAGATGAGAAAATAAAATTAGGAAACTGAGGGAAAAACTTACTAAAAATATCCAATATGATTTATTATCTCTATTATCTTATAAACTACGATTTGTAATAAGAAAAATATTATTATTATTATTATTGATTGATTGATGATAACTATCATTTTCATATCATATTCTATGTTTTAATAAGGCTTAAATACCTTTTTGGTCCTTATTTTTGTAGTGTTTGTTGCGGATGGTCCTCATTTTGACAGAATGTTTAAAATGATCCTCATTTTTACCGAATGTTTAAAATGGTCCTCATTTTCGCAATTCGTGTTTTATTTGGTCATTTTCTGTAACATCGTTTAAATCATTAACGGAGCATTGTACAAGTGACACGGTTTGTATTAAGGTATGTTACGTGTACTGTAGGTGGTAATTAGATATTTGGGGATAAATAAGTGAGCTAGGGTTTTGGTAAGGAATGTTTGGGCAGTTGGTGAGTTTTGACAATCTTGTTCTTCCATTCTCAATTAGTGTTGCTGCAATCTTCTTCTTCCTGCAATCCCATTATATAAGTATGTTACGGTCCCAATCTTCTTCCTTTACCTGTGGTTGTAATCGTTGGAGGCAACCGTATTGTATCACTTCGTGCATTGTTGGTGGTTCAACGAGAAAATGGATTAACCCCGATTTGTAGCTGTGGAGAGATGTCAGCTTTGAGGATGACAAGAACTCCAAAAAATATTTTGGTAGAAAATTTTGGGTACAATCTTTTTTATTTGTGTGTTAATAATAAATTGGTTTTAATTTTTGGTTTATTGATTTACAGGGTGGTGGTTCCAATAATGTGAGCTGCAACTTTTTCAAATGGCCGTGTTGGTGAAAAGGATGTCGTCATCATGACACAAATGATTCTTTTATGTGCTCTTTAAATGTGCATAGTCGTAGATTCTTTTATATTGCTCTTTAAATGACCCATCTACTATATCTGCAGCCATTGTCCTTACTTTACGAGTTGTTGATATTAACACATGTGTAATCCATTTTCTTAAAGCCCTTTGTCTTACGTCATTTATCTTTAGCTTTGGATTCTCTATTAGAGTTCGGTCCAAGGTTTCACTAAGCCACATATTAATCTTGAACTCCCTGCTATAAGAATGAACATCAAGAATGAACCCTAAACCCACCTACCTCGTTGATGATGATTAACTGAAAAATTGAAATGAAGAGTGCAACTGCAATCCAATGATGAAATGGCAAGTATTAGCTGCTTCCTCTGCAAATCCGAGCTCAAGAAATACGAAGATGAAGAAATTTTCCTAATTGCAAAATTTCCCCTAAATTGAAAAAATTAACCATATGTACAGTACACGTAACACATCCTAATACAAACCATGCCACTTGTAGAATGCTTCGTTAATGATTTAAACTGCGTCACAAAGAAAGACCAAATAAAACACGAATTGCGAAAATGAGGACCATTTTAAACATTCGTTAAAAATGAGAACCATTTTAAACATTCTGTCAAAACGAGGATCATCCGCAACAAACACTACGAAAATGAGGACAAAAAAAGTATTTAAGCCTTTTAATAATCAAACAAATGTTATTTTAATAATTAAACGAGCCTTCTTTTTATTATTAAACAAGCCTTTATATTTCCATAGAGATTCATATCATTCATGAGCATGTAGGAAAAAGAAGTTAAATTATAATAATAATATTTTTTCAATTATTGTAAAAGAAAAATTAGTTTATATAGTGAAAATATTTGCTTGAAAAAAGTTAATAATTGTGTTTTTTACAATATAATCTTATAGTTTTTCATATTAAATTTTTTACACCTTTAAAATATAAAATATAATTATTTTAGAATTATTTTCCAATAGATTATTTAAATATGAAAGAATATTATATTACTCATTAGATAAGAACAGAAGTTGAAAGATATTGCCCATATGCATTTATTCATTAGATATTAGAACACGACAGAAGTTTGAAGATATCTACTCTTACAACCACTCGTATACGACTTTATCTCTTATTTTATGTCATTCGAATAACTTATGTAAGATTTTATAGACTATTGAATTCAGAAAACAACTAGTTATTTAATGGAGTATCTGTTTCTTTCTATCTTTTGGAATTCAGTATTCTTTTTAAATATATTATGAGGCCCATTTAAGAAATATTTTAAAAATTGTTTGATTTGAAAAAAACATAAAATATTTTTCAAAATAATAAAGTCATGTGATATTATTACCAAACATAAAATATTTTGTGTACAGTTTAATATGCTTAAAAAGATGCTGTGTAAATCAGCAGCAGTATTAAATATATAAATCTAAATGTGAAGAAAAACTATAAACGATGTCTTCCTTAGCATCAGCTTTAGCTGATGTGACTATTATGAAAGCAAAAACAACACTTATACCAAACAAATCTTCTTATTTCTTTTTCCAAGATTCCATTATATATAAAACAGAATAAGTTTATTTTTATTTTCTTAAAATACTAATTTGGTCCATAATTTTGTTCAATTTTATAATTTCAATTTTAATATTAATTTTTTTAAATAAATTCTAATTTTAATCAATTTTATTTTTTTAACGTCATTTAAATAATTAACGATAATAAACAATAATGATCACATGTCATTTAGTTTCTTTTTAACTTTATTTTTAATTTTTGTTAAATTTTTAAAAGATGTTTACGTGTCAATCTAACGGTATGTCACGAGTCAGTGTCAATGTTTTATATTTAATTTGATTCCTATATTTATTATTTTATTCAATTTAATCCCAATTTTTTTAAAACGGAATAACTTTGTTCTTCTATAAATTGATACCAAATTTAATTTTTATATGAATGTTATAATGATGTTAAAATTCACATTTTTATTAAATATTTTGGTTTAGGTTACAATTTGTGTAAAATTAGAACGAAAATTATAAAGATGAGGACCAATTTTAAAATTTTAGATATATGGTGTTAGTTGTCATCCTTAAAATTTTCGTTCTAATTTAAAAATAATAGTAACTTTCAACCAAAAATATTTAATAAAGATGTGAATTTTAATAAAAATATCGTTATGTTTTATATAAAAATTAAATTTGGTATCAATTTTGGAAGGGACAAAATTGTTCAATTTTAAATAAAATTAAGACTAAATTGGAAATAAATATCGAATATAAAAACTAAATTGAATATAAAACACTGACCCAAACACATGACACGTTGGATTGACATGTGGACATTGTTTTTAAAATAAAAATAAATAAATAAAAAAAGACATAAAGTGACATGTGATAGTCATTATTTATTACTGTTAGTTATTTAAAAGGCATTAACAAATAAGGACTAAATTGAACAAAATTGACAAAAATTGATACCTATTTGAAAAAAAAATATTATGATTAAAATGACAAAACTAAAAAAAATGGTGACCAAATTAGTATTTTAATAATTTTTTCAATTTTTTTAAACGGGTATATACCTATAGGTCTAAAAATTTTTACATTAATTAAAAAAAAAAGGTTAAACATCATGTACAAAATATTCATAAACTTATTGATGAGTTAATGCACTTTTTAATTTTAGTTTTGTGAATAATAAGATTGATTAAATAAAATAAAATAAAACTAAAATTAAAATATTCATTCAAGAATTGAGTTTTGATGAATTAATAAAATGAATATAGGTTCTAAGTATTCATAATCTTAATATTTTAGATTGATTGAAAATTATGTTTATCATTTATGTAAATTAGACTTATATTTAATTAAGGTTGTGTTTTCATAATGAATCACTTTAAAAATAAACTATCAGTATCGTGTTTATTAGAATATCATTATATTTAATTATTTATATCATGTTTGGGTATAACTTAATCAACTTTGCTTCAACAAATAGATTAATGACAGAAGGGTAATGTGAAAGTGCAATGGGATTATAACTCTTACTTTTTTATTGTCATCTTTTATATTTTCATGTGACTTAGTGTGGGTCATTCATTAATGTACCACTATTTTTTCTTTTAAAAGAATCAATGATACACACTAAGCCACTTCAGGAAGAGTAAGAGATGAAAGTCAGAAAATGAGAGTCAAAGTATAATTTTCCATTGTGAAATTAATTAAACGTGTAGTTTAGAGTTGGTCTATTATGGTGTTTTTGGATTAGATTATGGATTTTGGGAGAGTGAATTTAAATGAATTTGATAGGAAAAGTGGATGAAGTTGAGGTTGTGCATATTAAAAGAAAGACGATGAGAAATGAAGATATTTGAGATAAAAGTTAATGAATAATGTGATATATTTAATAAATTAAAAATAATTATAGTTTTTTAATATATAAAATATTATATTTTAATAAATAAATATTATTTTGTAATTATTATTCATTTCCTTGCAAATCTTTGTAACATAGGGGGGAAATTTAAGATACCAATTCTACCTCAATTGTTGTGCAAATCTTCATTGGTTTGTACACAAAACATCCACGTTTTTTCATCGCACTAAACAAACAGACTCTTACCTTGTATTTGGATGAGAGATTTCAACAATTTCAATAAATTAGAATATCTAGTAATGGAATTATTTGCAATTGAATTCTCTTCACTTCTTAAACAATTGGTTTGGATGAAGTAATTGAAATATTTTAAATTTCAATTTTCTTGTTAGGATAAAGCAATTTAATTTATATTTTATGGTAAACTCAACTCTACCTTCGAGTCTAACTTAACTCAACCTTCAATTTGGTACGACTTGTCTTAACTTTTGGTTCAAGTCAACCTTCGGCCTAGCTCGAACTTCAATTTTGTTCGATCGAGCTTAACATTCAACCTGACCCGGGTTGGCCTGACTCGACTTTCAGCCCGACAAACCCAACTTGACCTTTAGTTCGGACAGGCCCAGTCTAACTCGACTTACGACCCGACTCGACCTTTGACCCAACTTGACTTTCTTCCCGGGTCGACCCAGTTCAACCCTTGGATTGGTCTTGGCCAACCTAGTTTGACCTTCGGCCTAGCTTGACCTTTAGGTCGGGTTGGCTGGCTCAATCTTCGGTTCAATCCGACCCTATTCAACCTTCAGTTTGATCCAGCCTAACCAGGCCTAACTCAACATTTGGCCTGGCCAAGCCTGACTCAACCTCTGGCTCGACCAAGCCTGGCTCGACCTTCAATTCGACCTGGCCTAGCTCGACTTTCGGCCCGGGTTGGTCCGACTTGACCTTCGACCTGAAACGACTTTTCTCGACCCTCTATCTTATCTGACTTGACATTTTCGACCTATGGACCTTTTTTGTCCTAACCAATGAGCATTTCCACAACTTGGAAATTTTAATTTCCTTCTTTTTTTTGAGTGAATTTCAAATTTTACTATTTTAATTATTTGAAATACCTTCTTAAAATTCTTCAATTTCATTTTCCTTTTTTTTTTGTCTTTTTTCTTGCGTTTTTTCTTTCTGCTTCATAATTATTTCTTATGAAAGTATTTTTTTTTATTGCCTTTTATTCAATGTTGATGGTTCTACGATGGTTAGGGAAAGGGTGGTGTGACTCTGTTTGCTGGTGGTTCTATGCTGGTGATAGGAAGAGAAATGTTAGGAAGCATGGTGGTGTTGAAACAATAATTAAAAAAAAAAAAAGAGGAATAAACCGGTTAAAAGGAATCGAAATCTAAAGACCTACCTTTTTGCCTTGCTAAATATGCTTCGATTAAAGAATCAAAATAAATTTTTTAAAATAATTGGTGTTAAAATCCTTACCTACACTAATAAGTAATTGTTGTATAAAAGAGTGAGACCAAGAGTTTATTTATATATAGAATTTAGACGATGTGGATTTAGAACAAGTTCAACCGTATTTAATCAATTATTTCAAGCATTTAATTAATTGTTCTTGCTAAAATTTGGTCATATGGATCTAAAAAGAGTGAAAGTCACCACCAACAAAAAGATTTTCCGATGTTTATAAGTAATTGCACAAAATATATGAATATATAAAATAAGTACGAGAGAAAATGAGAGTACTTCCACTTATATTTCTAAAGAAAATCACTTCCCATATATTTTTTCTTAAAATTTCATTTACTCATAAAAATAAGGATAGGTTTATCTTAATCTGAGAAGAATTTACCACAGCACAGGTGAAAAATAAGGCACATAGAACATATTTATCAATAAAACTGGGAGCATGTAATTTGAGTAATTAATATTTAAAATATGTTATTTTAAAAAGAAAGCCGCATTTAAGAAACTTATCTTTAGAACAGTTTAGACATAAAATAATGGAGTGGTCTTTACACATATTATCCACTTGTTGTCTCCTTTTTTCTAAACGTTAAATTCAAAGCAACAGTTGTATGTTCTTGGTCAAGTATGAATCAGACTTCTTTTTCGGTCTCTTTCTGTCGACATATTTGATAAGTTCACAAACCAAAGCGTCACGCAAGAAATCTGGTTCTAACACTATATGTGCATTAAATGAGACTATTATAATTTAAATTGAAATTTCAAAAGTAACTTTATGCTTTATGATAATTCTGTCCTATTTAATTATGACTACTTTAACGCTAAAAATAATACATGTAAAACTTGTATATAACTTAACAAGTTAGGTTAATAATAGTACACAAATAGTCTTCTTTTTATTGTGACGAGATTATTAACTTTTAAAGGAAATTGCATTAGTTATAATGACCTGGAAATTAGAATAATGAGATTCATAAAAGAGATTTGATATAGTTTTATTCTAATATATTTGTATTGGATATCACACATTAATTAGAGATAAGTTTAACTTATTAGTGAAAGTAAATTTCATCTTATAATTTGATTTTGTAAAGTTTAATATCTAATATAAGAAGAATTTGAGGATAAGTTATTGTAATTCAAAAGGTTTATGACAAGTTTAATGACCAAAGTCTTGTAAGAACATTTTTTTTTTTAAATTCATGATGCTTCATGAACATTGGAATTAAAAAGATATAAAAATCATGGTTGGAAGCATATTTATAGAATAGTTTGAGGCAGTTAAAAATATTTGTAATTTTTTTTTTAATTTCTTAAACAATTTGTAATTGTTGCTGGGCAACGAATCTTCACTGGGCAACAAGTCATTAGCCTAGCGCCACTCATTGAGCCAAAAGTTTGTGTTCGCATACTGGGCGGTTTTAGTTATTTTCATGCATGCATACTTTGAGTTAAAGGACCAAGACTCATTTGAAACGAGTAAATAATGATGCTTGAGCAAATTGTGGTTAAGATTAATCATTTTAGTTGTTTATAAATTGTATTAGTAAAATGCAAATTGAATATTAATTCTTACATATGATTGATTTGTGTTTTTTTTAAAGGAGTTATATTGTATTACAATGTTTATTGAGATTGATGAAACTTGTATGAATTTGAGGTTATACATATGGAATGATGTGTGAACCATTGTTTAAGTTGTTGATCATGTATTGATACTCATGTTGTAATAATCTAAGTCACATAGACTAAGATATTAGATGGCAAAAAGCTAATGGAGGAGTTCTCACATTGTAACATGTATAAATGTGCAAACTTAATTGGATTCTGGTAAACTTATCCTATTTCATGATTCATGGGTTCGATTGTAAATCCACATCTTGGATCGGATCGGATCAGATCTTAATATCTACTAGAACGTACTTGATAGAGGACTATCCCAAGATTCCATACAAGAAGAACTTGAACTTGAAGATGAACTTTTGGGTTTTCTTTTAGAAATTAGTTATGTTTTATGTTTTTGGGTTTTGAGCTTTCTTTTATAATTAGTTTATGCTTTTATGTTTTGGGCTTGGGCCTTCTTGTAGGGTTTGCAGATTTGCTTAAACTTATGTGCCTATAAATAAAGGTACTAAAAACTGATGTAGACACTCTTAGTTATATATTGAATTTGATTTCATTAAAGAAAGGGTTCTCTTTGTTCTTGGCTTAGGCCTCTGGTTCTTATCAAAGATTAACATCTTTGTGGCGAATCTTCACTTGACTTATCAATCTATTGTGACGTCCTTCATCTTTGTCTTATTCCGTGTTCTTCTCTGATTTATTCGTGTTGTGCCTCTTGAGGATTCAAATTCAGAAACGATCATACTCTTTCCTGGATAGGATCGTATCAGTACTTCATATGAATCTTTCAAAAAGCATGTGTCGATATTTTGCTTGTTGAATATCTTTACTGAATAAAATCCATGTGTGGTCTTTATGATTTTTGAATTTTTTTCTTTTTGAAAAAATTGAATTATTTTCTGTTAACTCATTAATATGTTTCATTTATACATATTTTCTTAAGTAAAATATTATTTCAATACCTTATCCTTGCATGTGCTGTTGTAGTATGACATGTGATGATTTTTATATGTTCACGTGCATGCATGTAGATACAAGACAAGAATGAAAATTTTTATTTTAAATATCTAAATTGTATTTTGTATTGGTATAAGTTTTATATTGGTCTTTTAATGAATTTATAGTATAATTAATAGTGTAAATTTTTATAATGTTACTTTAAAACATAAACCTCGTCACCACATAAAATAAAACTGAACCCAAATATAGAAAAAGGCAATCTCATTCACAATACAGAAAATCCTAAGACAAATGCAAAAAAAAATGCATAATTGTTTGAAGGAAAAGATAAAAAAAAATTAAAAAAAATATTGTTTAGAGTTATTTAATTTTAAAAGTGATATTTCTATTTATTAACATTAAATTTTATTATTGTTTTATACTATTAATATATTGTTTGTTGAGAATAGTTCAAGTGTACCGCATTTCCGAGGTATTGTTTGTTTTGGAGTATTTTAGCTCCGTCACGGTTTTGTCTTTAAAAGGCGACTCAGAGGGTGGAAGGAGGTAAGAGTATATAAACTTCGCTTGACCTCGATTGCTAAACGATGTGAAACTTATTGGGTGTACCGGAACAATAAACATTATATAAAAATAAATCGAACTTTGACTCACACTTAACTATTCCTAACAATCTCTCTTTAAAAATGAGTTTTTTTTTTCATATGATATATATATATATATATATATATATATATATATATATATATATATATATATATATATATATATATATATAAACCAACACCGTTATAGTTATTTATCAATAACTTTATTTATTAGTATTAACATTTAACAAGAAATAAAAAACTTGAAAATAGAAAAAAACGAAAGAGAAGGAAGATTATTATTCTATAATGCATAATCGATTGTATAATTTACAAAACAATAAAAATAGAGTAAATAAGAGACAGCATAATGGACTATGTCACTCGAAAAATAATTAAAAATAGTTATATTTGATAACATTAAATAAGTTTGTTATACCACATCATTAATTACATTACATTAAAGCTTTTTTTTTTTTACTTTTTTATAAAGTTAAAAAAGTTATTCATGGATTTCATTCTTTCTTTCGTCCTTTCTCTCTCTCTTTTTAATATTTTTTTCTTTTATCAAATCACTTCCTCTGTCTGTTTCTTTTTCTTTTTTTCTCTTTTTTCTTCTTTTTTTTTTCTCTCTTTAATGGAGTAATTTGAAGACAGAGTTAAAAGAAAGTGCACCAGTTTTCTTTGGTGAAAAGATTGTGAATTTGAATTAAAATTTATTGTATATGTGATTGATTCAATTGAATTAATAAAGATCGATAAGTTGTTTTATAATGTAATGTCAAAATTATCCCTAGTTGCAATTTTTTAAAATGTAAACATTTTTTGTTATTAAAGAATTAGTTAGTAAAGGGAAACTAATAATTTTCTTGAAAAATATAAACTATTTAAAAATATTGTTAATTGATTGTTAATAATAATTATAAAAAATTTAAAGAAAAAACAACTATTTTAAAAAAAACAAATCTTGAATATAAGAATAAATTAATAATTTCTCAAACAATTCCTATATCCACGAATTTCTAATTTGATCCTTAATTTTCTTTTTAAAAACTTTCAAAATGTTTTAAATCCTTAATTAAGAGAAATTTTAAGGTCATCCTTAATTTCCTCTTCTAAATACTTTTCCTACGAATTATTACAAAATGTAGAAAATAAGTTAAACCAAATAGACACAATTATGAAAAATCATATCAAATCAAATTCTCATAATACCCACAAATAATAAATTATGTGAGAGGATGTGTCAAGAAAGAAAGACACAAATGTATTATCCTGATTGCCTTCACATTTAGAGATGAAACAACCATAAACACATAACATTCACGGAATTACTCTTGACCTCTTCTTTTCTTCTTATCTCGTGAAGAGATTTATACGGTATAATTGATTATGTAAAAATTAATCAGTGACAAAAATTAGAATAATTGATTGTTATATATACAACATAATGGACAATTGGTTATGTTGATCTAATATATTAAAATAGTAGTTATCATTTTATAAATATATTGTTTATAATTTCTTAAAATTATTATATATCTAATTATTTTGATTGAGTCTTTATTAAATTTTTGCGATATATTAAGTTCTTAAAATTTCAAAATTTTTAAAATGAGTTAGTGTTGTTGAATTTACCTATAACCTATATGAAATGAGAGTTATTTTACACTATCACTACACTTAAATATTGTCACATAATAAATCATTATAAACTACCAACAAAACTTTTTCAAGGATTTGATGTTGTATTTACCTAAAATTAATCTTAAAGCTAATAAAAATAATAATTTTCTAAAATATAAAATAAAAATATATATAATATTACAAAATTAAAAAAAGATAAATAAATTTATAAAATTATACAATATAAAATTAAAATATATAATTTTATGATTTTAAAAATTTATAATTTATATAAAAATATTAAAATATAAAATATAATTTCTATATTTAATAATTATAAAAATATGATTTTATAAAACTATAATTTTATTAAAATGTAATTTTATAATTTTATAAAAATATATAATTTTATAAAAATGTATAATTAAACAAAAATTATATAAAAGTATAAATTATAAAATTATAAAACGATATAATTATAAATCATAAAATTACGAAATTATAAAATTATAAAATCATTAAATTACAAATTTATAAAATTATAAAATTTTTAATTTTTAAAATCATAAAATAATGTATTTTTATTTTATGTTTGACAAAATTTATAATTTATATTTTATATTTTTTTATTTGGTAATATTATATTACTTTTTTAATTTTTTTAATTTTATATTTTATAAATTTATAATTTTTATTAGCTTTGAAAATAATTTTAGGTAAATATACCAACAAATCCTTCAATGAGATCTTGTCATTATGATAGTCTACAACTATGTATTATATATGATCTTATATGATCATATTTAAGTAGGGTGGTAATGCAAGATAACTATCACATTATATATGTAATAGAAAAATCTAATAGGAAAGACTTAATTGAAATTTTTTTAAAATTTTAGGATATAATAGACTACAAAAATTTAATATCGACTCAACTGAAATTTTTCAAATTTATGAGGATCTAAAACATAATTAAGCCAATTATTTTTTTCATTTTTTTTAATTTAAATTGTTAAATATGTTTTTGGTAACTTAATTTTCACATAAGATTGAAATTAGTTTTTCTTCAATACTTTAAATCAATTAAATTCCTCAACTTCAACAATAAATGGATTTAGTCATAAGAACAAAGTGAGGTTAAAATTTTTCTAAGCTTTGTAAGAGCATTCCAGGTGAAGTATGATATGTCATTATTGACATGTGTCACTTTGTTTTGTTTTTGAGTGAACTATCAAAAAAAAGAAACTTCCTCTTCTCTCTTTGATTCAAAACCCTTAAGCCCCATCTATTTTTCTCCATAATTTAAATAGACTTATAAGGTGAGATTTGCACCCCACTTATATATATTATGAAATTGTCTTATCTCTAGTCAATGTGTGAAACTTCCAACATACTCTCTTATGCCGAGATATATACATCTCGTTCGTAGGTCTAGAAATTGGTAGTCCGATAGCGACCTGATAACTAGTGGAACAAAATGTCCAAGAAATCTCGTTAGGATAGACTTTAACTATGACTATGATACTATGTTAGCATGTATAATTCATGAGAAAGAAGAATGTGTACAAATACGCAAACAAATACGCACAAAATATGTTTGGTGAAAACAACTCTAAGAGAGTTTGCTTGCTAATTTATTAGAACTTTGTCCAATATATGAAGTACAATGTCTCATCATATAAAGGAGAAAGTAAAACCTAATAAAAAAGAATATTTAATACTGATAAGAAAGAATACAATATATGATACCTCTATCAATATAGTTAAAAACAAGTAGAAGTTATATAATATTTTTATCAATTATTTTTATACTAAAAAGGGATGGATGAAAATTTCACATTTTCAAATTTTTTAATTAATTAACTACAAAATAAATAAGTAACTTATGCATAACGACGTGTCCAAATATCATATTATAGGATAGAATATCATTACACAACTCTGTAAAAAATTAATATTTTTCCATTTCAATAACTAAATTCATTTATTTTTTAAATTAAGAATTGAATTGATTTAAAGTTTTGAAAATGAATTAATTTAAAATTTATGTTTAAATTAATAAAATTATATTTAACTGTGATATAATTTATTTTTCTCACTCAGTAATTCAAACAGAACCTAACTGAAATGATTGTTTATTTATTATGATAAGCGACTATATAGTAGGAGTAATTAGGTTGGAGACTGAACATTTGCAAAGCTGACCATAGGTCCTGAGTGCAGAAGAAGATAGATTCCATTGTTAGGTAACTGCAACGTTAAGGGTCCACACATATAACACTAAATCATTGCAGGATGACACAACCAAGTAAGCTCCACATGATTAATGTCACCAAATATTACAAATATAATAAAATAAAAATCAAGGGCTTTTTTTTTTTTTTTTTACGACGTTAATACGTACGAAAGGTGAAGGAATAATTGGCTCTAAAATTAGAGTGCTACCCTTTCCTTGCACCAAAGGAATTCAAGGAATGTGAGGCTCAAAATAGATAATGTTCAGACACACACATATAACTCATATCACCAACTTTCTGCACCAATCATCTTGTCCCAACCACCATCACTGCTTATGCAACTACTCAACTTACACAATTTTTTTATATTATATTATATTATATTATTATTATTATTATTTTAAACATTTTTATATATTATAACATGTTATACTTAAATTCTTATATGTTATTTAAATGTTAAGGATTTATAACTTTATTTTTTTATTTTTTATTTTAACAGCATTATATATTTGGATTCCAATGATTATCCCCACGTTGTTATTCATTATTCACAGCATCTAACAACTACAACAACTGTCACACCACACAATTCGTCTTGTCCTTCTCTTTCACAATCACGTCTACAAAATCAAGATCCTTTCAATTACAAAAATTATACTACCGACCACTTTGTGTTCCACGCCTTCACATTAATTCTTTCCAAAGTATTTTTATTGCAAGATTATATATATAATGAATTATAAAAATTTAGATGAGTTTAGTAGATATTTTTATTAGAAGATTTTAACATCACATCAAAATTTGTTCTTGTATCTTAAAAATATATATTTTATCCATGATTAAATAAAATGTTAAGAGATTTGTGAGTTTTATAATCTTGAAAATAGTGTAGAATGATGGATCTCGTAAAATTTAAAATAAAATATTATATAATAACTTCGTGGAGAAGGAGACAACTAGTCAAGAAATAATTAATGTAAATTGATTTTATTATTTTTATTTTAAAATTTTGAATAATTGTGTTCATTAATTAAAATAATATAAATATGTGTAACAGATTTTATAAAAATAAAATTGTCTTTTGAAATTTTAAACAACTCTAATATAAAACAAGGTCTCAACTAAAAGTTCTAAGTAATTAAATTTTGTTTATATTATTAAATTTATGTATTTATAATTAATAATTTTAGATATTGAAATATTGTTTATTTTTTTAATACTTAAAATTTTGTTAAGTTAATATAAATATTGCAAAAAATTATTAAGTTAAAGAAAATAAATTCAATGAAATCTCAATACTTTTAATTTTTTTTTATGACAAACTTGTAAGATGTTTAAAATTATTTTTTTTAGTTTTTATATTAATTTAAACTTTTTTATGTTTATATATTTATTTTTTAGCAACATTAAAATATAATTATTTTATTATTTAATTATTTTTTAACTTTTATGGATGAACACTAAATAAAATGTTAAATGCAATACTTAAAGACAATTTTTTTTTTAAATAAAATAAAATTGCATTAATAATTATCATGTTAAATTTTATTTATTATTGTAATTAATTTTAAATTTTATAAGATTTAATGCATATTAATTATCTTTAACATGTGTCATTAAAACACCGATTAACTAGGTCCTGACTTGTTCATTAATATAGTTGAGCAAATTTTTAATAAAGGTAAACTTAAAATTAAATTAAATACATGTAAAGTTACACTATACGTTTTCTCTCACTCTCCTGGCATTACTTTCTCCCAAACTAACAAACAAAACATCATTTATAGAAATTAATTTCGAAATAAAAACAAAATATCAATAGAAAGGTAACATATACATCGTCAGAACCGTATTTTTTTTTTAGTTTATACCATGTTATTTTATTTTAAGGAGAAAAAATTAATATTCCTATTAATTTTATATATTTTAAAATAAAATAGGTTATGAACTCCAAATAAAAGAGTTTTTATTGTATATTATTATATATTGTAGATTATAGATAAACAACATGCTAAAGTATGATACAAGTTGGAAAGAGGAAGAAGAAATACTAAAGATGAGAAAGGAATAATTGTTTCTTATATGTTGAAAAAAGTTAAAGAGGAGTGAGAGAAAAGGGAGAGAAATTAAAAAGAGAGAGAGAGAGAGAGAAAAAAAAAGCTTTTTCAAGGAGAAAAAAACATTGACTACTACAAATTCTTTAAGGGGAATTAATAAAACAAATGAAGTGGTTGAGTTTTTTCTTTTTCTTTTTCTTTTTGTCATATACTTATCTTTTATGTACGTTATTAATGTACTTCATAAATAATAGTATGTCATCAAAGAGTCAAAAGGTCAAAGCTTCTTGATCTAGTAAAAATAAGGATTCCTTTTATACATGTTTCGAAACTCTTTGCTTTAAAAGGCGAATACATTTTTGTTTTAAAAAAAATGACTTTCTTTTTTAGAGAAAAAATAATATGATTAGAAGAAGACCAATTGCGTAAAATTAGAGACTTTTTTGTTTTTATTTTTTCTACCTCTATGGTAATATTTTTTAGTTTTTTTGAAAATATTACATCACCGTCTCATGTATATTATATTATATTACAAGAGACGTTAGTTAATAGTAAAGTAAATAGTATTCATTAAAAACATTTAAAATGTTACCTATTGACAAAATATGGAGACTCTTCTCTCAACAAATATTATTTCTAAAAATTACCTATTATATTAAAAACATATTTAATATCGTTAAAAAAAATTAATCTAAATATAAGGTGAGAAATAATTAAACATGTTTTAAATAAACTTATTTTTTATTTAAATTTATGTTTTGAAATTATATTTTATTTTTTATGGAAACAGAAAAGCTTAGATATATATTTTTAAAATATTCATGACCTTTGTAAACCTTCAAAAATAAGTCAGAAGGTTCACACTCATAATTATAACACCCACTCACTCCCTTCTATCACTATCGTTGTCATTCATCTTCAATATTTTAAATGTATTATTATTATTATTATTATTATTATTATTATTATTATTATTATTATTATTATTCACTCCCTTCTATCACTATCGTTGTCATTCATCTTCAATATTTTAAATGTATTATTATTATTATTATTATTATTATTATTATTATTATTATTATTATTATTATTATTTTAATTAGGAGTATCAAAGTGAGCCAACCGGCTTACATGGATTGGTTCATCACAGACTTAAAAAATGTTAGTTCAATTCGGTTTACTTCTTGGTGAGTCAAAATTTTACAACATGACCCGACCTACCATAAATTGGTGGATTAATGAATTGGCTCACTTACGATTTTTTTATTTTTGCAAATTATTGCATTATAATGAGAGTAAATTGAGTTGATTTATCTTTTACAATAGTGGAATCAAAGTATTCATCTAATTCTCGAAATATTATTATAAAGACAGTAGTTAAAGATTAAAGTATCAATGTACATAACTTGACAAACAAATAAATTAAAAATTCAAATTATTTAAATATTATTAAGCAACATTCTAATATTCAAAAATATCAAATTGTTAACCTATATAATTAGAAGTAATAAATATTTATAATTAAAAAACTAAAAAAAAAATAGTGTTGTTGTTGTTTATGGTTTTCGAGTCAATGTACTTTCAACCCAACTCGAATCTGTTTAATCATCTTAGTTAAATGGGTCAAGTTCAATTCAACCTACTTTAAAAAAAAAATTAATCCAATTCGATTTGAATCCACAGTGAACTTGATTGGTTTACGAATTAAACTCATTTTGATATATCTATCTTTGACTTATATAGACATATCGATATGAGTCCATCTTAAACTTTAAAGGTGTAAATTATTTTCAAAATTAAGTAAAATAGAGATAAAGCAATTTATTATGTATCTTACTAAGAAAACTTGTTTTGATGGTAAAAAAAATTATTTGGCTTATTCTTCCCGTTAAAGAATAAAAAATTTTCACACTTATAAAGGAATAAAAAAATTAAATTTATATTTTTTGTTTTGGAAAGGATAAATTAACAAGTTATATTTATAACTTTTATAAATATATGAGAGAGAAAAAAAAAAGTATTTTAAGTTTGAATAAAGTTTTAAAAACATGAGTTATTGATGATAGGTGAGAGAGTTAAAGTGGTGGGGTTAGCATGGAGTCTTAGACTAGGCCGGTACTTATGGTGGTATTATTGCAATTAAATTTTGATTGAGCCGAAATCTTGTTTTCCGTCAAACGCCCAAATGTCGACCCTTTGAGCCACACGCAACACAACGCAACTACCTCTCTCACTTGTCACTACTCACTCCCACTTACCCATTCATATTTTCTAATGCACATTTTTTCTAATGCCCAAAAACACAAACTTCATCATTATGCAACATCTTCCATACTTTTTATCATTACATATCATCTTTAATAAAAATCGGAGAATCTTAAGTATTTGTAATATTAAATAGACTCAATTACTCGGAACATATCCAGTTTGGTTTCAAAATTTTAAAATGATATCTACTTTTAAGTTTGTTTCAATTTAGTACTCAAATTTGAAATTGTGCATCAATGTAGTACACTCCGTTAATTTTTCACAAACGTCAGCGTGTCACGTGTCAACCTCTGTTTTTTTTTTAAAAAAAAGGCTTAAATACCTTTCTGGTCCTCATTTTCGTAGTGTTTGTTGCGAATGGTCCTCATTTTCACATAATGTTTAAAATGGTCTTCATTTTTAGCGAATGTTTAGAATTGTCCTCATTTTCGCAATTCGTGTTTTATGTGGTCCTTTTCTGTAAGCCGTTTAAATCATTAACGGAATATTGTACAGGTGACACGGTTTGTATTAGGGTGTGTTACGTGTACTGTACAGGTGGCTAATTAACGTTAATTTTTCAATTTAGGGGAAATTTTGCAATTAGGAAAATTTCTTTATCTTCGTCTTTCTTGAGTTCAGATTTG